>JAAGKN010000567.1_pt1 | contig 131036 bp, 153 predicted proteins | sample 6206371 | NCBI WGS metagenome assembly JAAGKN01 (sample SAMN11533720, study PRJNA540317) | gut metagenome | isolation source: fecal pellets from male and female animal of same cohort | host: Peromyscus leucopus | place: USA:CA | collected 2017
AGTACTTTTGAAAGAACATAATTTAAAGATAGATGTAGAAAAAGAAAATGATATTCCGTTGTTGTGTTTTAATTATGATAGCATTGCGCGGGCTTTGACAAATTACTTGTCAAATGCTATAAAATACGCACCGCAAGATTCTACAATTCAGGTAAAGTTGTTCAAAGAGTCTGATAAAAATCAGGTTACAGTTACTGTTCGAGATGAAGGAATCGGAATTGCGCCGGAATTTCAAAAGAAAGTTTTTGAAAGATTTTATCGTGTAGAAAATAAAACTCATAGTGTTAAAGGTACAGGATTGGGGCTTCATCTTGTTAAAACAACAATTGAAAAACACCACCACGGAAATGTGTTTGTAAATTCTGTGCCAAACTGTGGTTCAACTTTTGGATTCAGTTTACCAATGGATGATATTAATATAAATAATAATATTGTATAGCAAAAAAGGAGGGAAATAATGAAATTTAATCACACATCAGAAAATCGGGGGGGGGTAACTCCTTAAAGGTTCTTGACCGGACTTTGCAATATGTTGCATCTTGTTTCCAAGTTATTTTAATGGTTCAGTTTTGCAGGAGAGGAAGTCAGGCAAAATTTGCGTTTTCCCTGGCAGAAGTTTTAATTGTTATTGGTATTATTGGAGTTGTTGCAGCAATGACTATTCCAACACTGGCTTCTAAAATTCAAAAACGTCAATTAGAAACTCAAATTAAGGCTGCCTATTCAGTTATTCAGCAGACAATGAGAGCAGCAGAAGCTGATGGAAACTCTTTTTCATCAACTTTCAAAGATGGGTCGGATGAAACAATAGTACAATGGTTTAATGAATTTATATTACCAAATTTAAAGGTTACAAATGTTTGTTATCAACAGCCCGGTTGTTGGCATAAAAAAGGTACGGCAAAAACCTTAGATGGTAAAAATTATATATCAGATTATAATGAAGGAACTGTGGGCTTTGGGCAAAATATTATAACATTTACAACTGCAAAAGGTTTTTATTTTAATATGGACGGATTTTCAGGTTCAACTTGCTATGAGCGTTTTGGAGTAAAATCAGATAGTATGCTTGTAATATATTTTGATGCAAATGGAAGTAAAAAACCTAATATTATCGGAAAAGATATTTACATTGTTGTTCAAACAGAAAAAGGACTTGTTCCGGCAGGAATAGATAAAACAAAAGATGAAGTCGAACAAAATTGTAATAAAGGAGATGGAATTTTCTGTTTACGAAAAGTTATAGATTCAGGATGGGAGATTTCAGATAAAGTATGGAAAAGATGATAATATTTTAATCAAAGAGGGCATTAATTTTATCTGTAATATCTTGCGGATCAATTTCGTTTGTAATTTTATTTACGTCTTGCGCAATTTGGTAAAGTTTTGCCGCTTCAATCTTGTCACCAGTAATTGAAATTGAGCGTGCAAGGTTGAAGTGCGCAAGTGCGTAATTAGGATTACATTCTACAGATTTCTTGAACATTTCCATAGCTTTTTGAACTCTGCCCAAATCATCAAGATAAATTACACCAAGGTTGTTGTATGCGATATCATAATTTTTATCAAATTCAATCGCAAGTTCATATTCTCTGATGGCTTCATCTGTGTCACCTTTACCCCAGTATAAAAAACCTAAATTACAGTGAATTTTAGCATTTTGAGGGTCAAGATCAAGTGCATTGCGATAAATTGCAAGTGCGTTTTCGTAATCTTCTTTATCGTAAAATGCACTGCCTAAATTTATATAAATATCAATATCTTCAGGTGTTAGAAGGTAAGCACTTTGATATGATGTAATTGCTGCATCTAAATCCTGTTTTGCTTCCTGGAATACAAAACCTAAAGTTTGATTAACAACACTTGTCCATTCTTTGCCTGGATTTAGTGTTACTGCTGTTTGGAAGTGTGATACGGCACCGTCAATATCTCCTTTTACATATAAAATATTTGCTAGATTCGAATGAAATTCAGGCATGTTCGGCATAATTTGAATAAGTTTATTATAAACTTCAATAGCATTATCATAATCGCCTAAATCTTCGTAAGCTTTACATAAATGGCGGTATGCCGGAATATTTAAATTATCCAGCCAGATTGCCATTTTATATTCTGTAATGGCGTTTTCAAACTGTCCAAGTGATGAGTAAATATCACCTAATAAGCAGTATAATGGTACAAAGCCCGGAGCTTTTTCTATTGCATCAATATAGATATCTAAAGCTTCATCAAGACCTTTTGTTTGAACTTGAAGATAACCTTTGAAAAGTATTGGTAAAAATTTTGTGTAAGCTAAAGAATCTTTTACTTTTTTTAAGGCTGTAGTATCAAATGGCAGAGTTAAACCTGACATTATGTATTCTTTAAATGATTTAATTTTATTTTTGAATACTCTGAATGATGAAACTTTATAGATATTATGTAAGAGATAATGCGCGCAGGAACTTGCAAAAGGTGCGTATTTAATAGCTTTTTTTGCATTTATTTCAGCATCTAAAAATCTGGCTTTTTTTGTATAAACTTCTGCTAACATATGGTAAGCTTTTGCATATTTTGGATTTTTAGCAACTGCATTATCAAAGTAATTAATCGCTTTATCTAAATCACCTTTATAAAATTGTGCCATACCTATTTTATAATAGATTTCAGCAGAATTAATGTATGATTCAAGTGCAATTTGATATTCTGTAATTGCCTCATCAATATATTGGCAAGATGAATAAATATCTAAATGCCACGCAAGATATAAATCACCTAATCTCAGGTGTAAATCGGCGTTTGTCGGATCTTTTTGAAGTCCGATTTGACATAACTCAATAGCTGATTTTACATTTCCGCCTTTTACTTGTTTTTCAATTTTTTTATCTAAAATTTTTGTATCGTTTTTCATATTCATAAATAGCTCTTTACCACTCATTTTAATTAATATTATATAAAAATGCAAGTTAATTAACATATTTTGTGTATAATATAGTTTATTAGAATGAGGAAAATTTATGACAGATAACAGAATTTATTTTGTAGATGTAACAAACAGGGATGGTGTTCAAACTTCACGATTAGGCTTGGCAAAATTGCAAAAAACGATTATCAATTTAATGCTTAATGATATGGGGATAACTCAGTCAGAATTTGGGTTCCCGACAACAAAGCACGAACTTAATTATTTAAATGGTAATCTTGAACTAGTAAAACGCGGAGTTATATCTACTACAAAATTGTCCGGTTGGATGAGAGGTCTTGCATCTGATGTTGAGCAGTCTTTTCGTGATGTTCCGGGATTGCAGTATGTTAATTTGTCACAATCAACATCAGAACAAATGATTAATGGTAAATATCTTGGTAAAAAGACTCCTGATGATATTATAAAAATGACAAAAGAAGCTGTAGAATGCGCTATTGATAAAGGTGCAAAAATTGTCGGGGTTAACGCAGAAGATGCTTCTCGCAGTGATCTTGATTATTTGATAAGATACGCATCAGAAGCTAAAAAATCCGGAGCATATCGATTTAGATATTGTGATACTCTTGGTTTTGAAGATCCTCAGACAACTTATGACAGAATTTATAAAATTGCAAAAGCAACTCAAATGCCTATTGAATTGCATTTCCATAATGATTTAGGAATGGCTGCTGCTTGTTCTGTAATGGGAGCAAGAGCCGCAATTGATGCCGGTGTTGATGCTTATATTAATACCGCAATTAACGGAATGGGTGAAAGAGCCGGAAATGCAGATTTAGTTTCCTGCTTGTTGGCTTGTTTAAAGTCTGCAGGATTTAAAAATAAATACCAAATTGATGAAAATATTCGACTTGATAGAGCTTGGCAACTTGCAAAATATACAGCATATGCTTTCGGAGTTGACATTCCGATAAATCAGCCTGCAGTTGGAGATAATGCGTTTGCTCACGAATCAGGAATCCACGCAGATGGAGCATTAAAAGACAGAAGAAACTATGAACTTTATGATTTTGAAGAATTAGGACGCGGCGAACCTGAAATTATTGAAACCGGTCGTATGATTACTACAGGTGAATACGGTGGAATCAAAGGGTTCAGAAACGTATATGATAATCTTGAAATTGAATTTAAAGATGAACATGAAGCAAGAAATATCTTAGAACTTGCCCGTTATGCAAATGTTCATACTCAAAAACCTTTGACAACAAGTGAATTGAAATTTATTTATTATTTCCCAGATATTGCAGCTCAAGTTATGACAGTGTCACCGTATTATGAACCGCTCGGGGCTATTAAAGAAAGAGTAGAAGCGCAAAAAACTAATGTTCCACAAGGAATTTTATAATCTGATTTCGTAGTCGATTCCGTGCTTCTTAAATAAATTGTTGAAAAAGTCTTTGTTTTCAAAGATTTTTTCTGCTGTTAATTTCATATCCATTGCTCCAATAAATGGATTTTCTTTTTGTACATTTTGAGATAAAACTCTGTTAATATAATCTTGTGCAAGTATATTTGTTTCACGAGTTATTGTACGTTTTTCTTCGTTGGTTGGATTAACTTTTAGTCTTTCTACAAATCCTATAGCGCGTTTTGTTATTTCATCAAGAGGGTTTGGACAATTTTTTAAGATGGATTTTAATATATTATCCCTGTCGTCAAATCCAATTACGCTAGGAGAAAATTTATATTTTGAATGAAAGTAAACTGCTGTATTTTTTGATAAAATTTCGAATTGTGTCATTTTATTTTCAAGCATTGTTATAATACTAGAAAGTCGCAGCAGTTCACCAAACCCATAATTTTTTCGACGATATTCTGGCTCAACTTCAATATAATACCCTGACATAACTCTACGTTCTGTATCCAGCGCAAAAATTTCATGACCTAAGCGTTTACCCATACGGTTTTTTATTTCAGAAATTAGTCTGTTATGACCATCATTATAAATTCTTGTGTCAGTGACAAGATCTCCTAATATTTTGTTATTTGTATGTAAAGTGTTTACAATTCTTGAATCACTCACAGAAGCTGTTTTTAATATTGGTTTTATAAGAGGTGTTACGGGTAGCATATTTTATTTAAACCCTGTCAAAATTTTTTTTGCTAAATAACTTTGCCGCCACCGATTAAATGACCATCTGTCATATCATAAATAACACCGGCTTGACCGGGAGTTATTGAATTAACCGGTTCGTAGAAATTAATTTCAGCTTTATCATCAATTATTTCAATATGAGCTTTTTTTGCCGGCATATTATAACGTATTTTTACCATTGCATCAAAATTTTTATCAGTTATAGGGTAAGAAAAATTTAAATCTTCAATGGCAAGTTTTGATTTATAATCATCTTCACGTTTTCCAAGGTATACAATATTTTTCTCTGCATCAATATCAATAACATACAAAGGATATGGTGCTGCAATTCCTATTCCTTTTCTTTGACCTATTGTATATTGGTAATGTCCGGTATGGGTTCCTAGTTTTTTCCCTGTCGGAATCTCAATAAAATCCCCTTTTTGTTCGCCAAATTTATCTTTTAAGTAAGATTTTGTAGTTGTAGGTTTTTGGATAAAACAAATATCCTGACTCTCTTTTGAAGATTTTGGCGGTAAATCATAATCATATGCAAGCTGGCGAACTTTAGATTTTTCGTATTCATATAGTGGAAAAACGGTTTTTGATAATTGTTTTTGTCCCAATCGGTATAAAAAATATAACTGATCTTTATGTTCGTCTTTTGCCGGGTAAAGCTTATAAACTCCATCGACAAGTCTTATATCTGCATAATGACCTGTTGCAAAAATATCTGCTCCAAGTTGATTTATTGCATAATCAAAAATCTCACCCCATTTAATAAATTGATTGCATACTATACAAGGATTTGGAGTACCGCCGTTTTTGTATGTTTTTTCAAAATTATCAATAACACATTTTTGAAATTTGTCACTGACATCTAAAATATAATGATCAATTTTCAATTTATCGGCAACATTTTTAGCATTTTGACAAATTATATCGGCAGAAGTGGTATTAACCATTTTCCCTGTAATTCCTATAACTTTATATCCTTTTTGCTGTAACAACAAGGCAGTTACAGAGCTATCAACACCACCGGATAATGCAACGGCTGCAATTTTTTGATTATTAGTTTCCATAATTCAATATTTTATAAAAAACAGATATTGAATTCAACAGGTATTTGATTTTAGTGGTATTATATTTCTCCCTGTGATATAATGCAGTTATGAAAAAGTTTTTACTATCTTTGATTTTAAGTATGTCGATATGTTGTAATCTTTCTGTTTTAGCTGATGAAGTTGAAGAAGATTATCTTGATATTGCTGCAAATTATTGTGTTATTGGAGATTATGAAGCTGCTCTTGTTTATCTTGATAAAATTCTTATGATAAATCCTAATAATCAAAATGTTATAGATTTGAAAAAAGGGTTGATACACGTTATTGAAGGTGATAAGAAAAGTTTTGTCACAGGTGTAAACCCGTATATTAAGCAAGCACAGGAAGCAAAACGTATTGGGGATGAAAAAGAAGAGGTTGCTGCTTTAATAAGCGGGACACAGGTGGAAAATTCTTATCTTGCGTATTATTATCTTGGAAATTATTTTAGAGATAAAGATAATTTCTTAAAGGCACTAGATGCATATAATGGGGCACTTTCTGCTAAAGCGGATTTTGCACAAGCTTATCTGGCTTCAGCCGTGACGCTTTTTGATGTTGGCAGATATGAAGCTGTGATAAATCCGATAGACAAATATTTAACATTCAATCCTAACGATGATTTGGCATATGCGGTTAAATCGCGTGCGGAGTTTGAGCTTGGAATGCTTGAGGAATCACGTGAAGATAATGAAAAAGCAATTCGAATAAATAATTGTCCGGAATATCAATTTGACAGGGCAAAAATTTTATATAAATCTGAAGATTACAAAACAGCTAAAGATATATTTACTCAATTGTTACCGGATATTCAAACCTCAAAAATTTATGAATATATGAGTTACTGTGATATCGCTTTGGAAGATTATATGAGTGCGCTTATGAATATTAATAAAGCTCTCATCCTCTCTGATGATGACGAGTTTTTAGAAATTAAGTATAATGAGATAAAAGAGATATTGGAAAAGAATAATAATGAGCAGACATAGAAAAGGAAAAGAGAAAAAAGAAGGTTTTTTTACAAAGCTTGTTAACGGAGTTATAACACTTTGTTTAACTGCCGGAATGCTTTGGGGGCTGCAGGCATGTTCCGGAACTAACACTGCAGCAGGGCTTAAGTTTGCTCAATTGAGTGATGTGCATTTTCTTGAAAATGGCTCAAATACAACATTTAAAATGACTGGAGAATCTCCAAGATTGCTGGATGATGCGGTTTCTCAGATAAATGATTATAATGATATTGATTTTGTAATGTTTACAGGTGACTTGATTGATAAGTCTTTTGAAAAAGAATTAAAAGCTTTTTTACCGCATGTTGAAAAGCTTAATGCTCCTTGGTATTTTGCATTTGGGAATCACGATAGATGTGTTGGCGGGTATTTAACTACGCTGGTATATCTTGATATGGTAAGAAATTCAAATCCGAATTTTAATTTTAAAAAGGCTTATTATTCTTTTGTTCCGAAAAAGAATTATAAAGTAATTGTTCTTGATAATATAATTACTGATGAAATAACCTCAAATGGTTATATTGATGAAGAACAATTAAAGTGGCTTAAAAAAGAATTGGATACATCTAAAAATGATACAGTTTTAATTTTTATGCATGTGCCTGTTATTGAACCATTCGCAAGTCCTAATCATAAAATGCGTAACGGAATTGTATTAAAACAGCTTATTGAAAGTTATAAAAATCCAATCGGAGTATTTCAAGGTCATTATCATGCTGCAAAAATTACGCAGCACGATAATGTTTTGTATGTAAATTCTCCGGCACTTGTTTCATATCCTAATGCGTTTAGGGTTGTTAGAGTTACCAATCACAAAGATAAAGTTGTTTTTGATTTTGAATGGAAAGAAACACGAGAAACAACTATTCAAAAAATGGCAAAAATTTTAGTATTTTCAGGCTCAATTTATGCCGGAGATGAAAAAGATCAAACTGGTGTTTATGAAATAAAAAAATAAATTTTGAGGAATAATGATGAGTGAGTTTAATATAAAATTTAGAGGTGTAAGAGGTAGTTTTCCTGTCGCAGATAGAGGTTTTTTAAAATTTGGCGGAAATACATCCTGTGTAGAGGTTAATGTCGGTGGACATATGATTATTTTAGATGCAGGAACTGGCATTATAGGTGTAGGAAATGATTTAATAGAAAATTATATTGCATCTGCTATAAATGAAAAAGAAAGAACCCCTATTTATTCTACTATTCTTGTTTCTCATATTCATCAAGATCATTTGCTAGGGCTTACTTTTTTTAAACCGATACATATAAAAAATGCTAAATTAAAACTTTTTGGCCCGAAAAGTCAGAATGCTACCCTAAGAGAAGATTTATCAGAACTTATTTTTGGTAAAACTTTTCCGATTGATTTAGGCAATATCGCGTGTGATTTTGATATTAAAGATATTTGTGATTCGCAGGGTATTTTAATTAAACCTGAGAAAAGTCCTGAATTGGTTAATTTATCAGATGTAAATCCAAACGATGAAGATGTTTTTATTACTTTCTATAAGTCATATGTTCATCCGCAAGATGGAGTAATGATTTATAAAATTTCTTATAAAGGTAAGTCCTTAGTTTATGCCACAGATAAAGAATGTTATTTTGGCGGTGATAAGAAGTTTGTTAAATTTGCAAAAGATTGTGATTTATTGATTCATGATGCTCAATATACCACAGAAGATTACCTAAGTCCGTATTCTTCAAAACAAGGTTTTGGGCATTCTACTTATGATATGGCAATAGAAGTTATGAAGCAGGCTAAAGCTAAACAACTTGTATTTTTCCATTATGATCCTTCTTATGATGATCACAAGCTTGATAGAATAAAAGAGCATTATACTTCAGGTAATAAGAATGTTCATATGGCATATGAAGGAATGGAAATTGACCTTTTGTAAGTTATTATTAAACAGGTAATTAATGAAAAAGCTTTTTATTTTATTTTTAATTTTGTTTTCTGCACTTCCCGGAATTTGCGCACCGGGAACAACTTCTACATATATAATTGATCCGGAAAAAAACGCCTTTGAACATAATAATATGGGCATAATTTATATGGAAGAAAAATGTTATTATGCGGCTATTCAAGAGTTTAAAATGGCTATAAGTTTAAATCCTAAAACGCAGGCTACAGCTGTGTATTTTAATAATTTAGGAAAAGTTTATTTGATTATCGGGTATCCGGAATTAGCACTGGATTGTTTTCAAAATGCAGTTACTCAATATAATTTAAATTTTGATTTTTACAAGAATTTAGTTGACTGTTATGAAAGATTAGGGCAAATTCCTCAAAAACTGGAGTTCTATAAAAATAATAATTCAACACCTTTTGACAAAATTATGTTAGGGCTTTTGTATGAAAAAACAGGTAATATAAAAAAGGCAATTATTGTTCTTGATGAATTTGCAATTTCAGAGCCAAATCTTATGATTACACCTGCTATTAAGCAATATATCCAAGAACTTGTTGATAAAGTTTTATAATAAAAAGAGCGGAATCAATGTAAGATTCCGCTCTTTCTCTTGTAGATGTAATTTATTTTTTGTATTTTTCAAGTAAATTGGTGCTTCCTGTATCAAATTGATTGGCAATTTCAATTTTGGCAGGTTGGTTAGAAATTACTTGTTCTTTTGCTGCTCCTTGCATTGAAGGATTTGAGTTATCTTCTTTTTTAGGTTGAACTATTGTGCCGTTTTGTCTTGCTTCACGTTCAGCCATTTTCTTTTCAACTTTACCTGCAAGTGGTGTTGCAATGAACGGTACTAGCATACGTTTACCAACAATTGTAGCCGCAGCAAGTGATGTTAAGCCGCCGAATGCATCTTTAACATTATTTCTAATTTTTTCAAATTCTTGAGTGAATTTGATACTATTCATATCGGCATAGCCAGGTTGGTTTTTAACAATTGATTGGTAAGTTTTCTTTATTGGTCTGTCGAACATTTTACCAAAGAACTTATCAAACATCTTAGTTTGGCAAACTTTGTGGGATACTGTGAAGAACATTAACAATTGTAATGCAATCATCAATACACCATTTGTTAAGTCTAATGAGGCAACGAATTTACGTTTATCATCAGGAATGTCTTTGTTATTCATACTTTGAGTAACATACAAGTAACAACCTAAACCATCTTTTGCAATGATTGAAGCCACACCAAGACCGTCAATATATTGTCTGTTATTATTGTAAACTTCAGTACCAGCTTTTTTAGCAACCTTACTGTTAGAAAACCATTTTATTGGTCTATATACACAAGTTTCTAGTAAAGGGTTAATTTTTGGATTCATTATTTCACCTCTACTTTCTGATTTTGATTATTTTTCTTTTCTTTAGCTGCTGCGGCTTTATTAGATAAGCTTGGGAAGGCCATATCCATAAACCACGGATAAATTTTATTTAACATCCAGCAAGTAGCAGGAAGTATTGCAAGAGAAACACCTAAGCCTGTCCAACGTTTCAAACCGTCGATGTTTGATTTTGCGTGTTTTTTCAATTGTTCGCCGATACATTTTGCAATTGATTTAGATTTTTCAGAAAGTCTTGTTGCAACACTTTCAACCCAATCAACAGATTTTTTCATATCAGCATCACTGATTCCTGTTGCTGTAAGTTTTGTTCTTACATTATTTCTTGAGGCTTCGATTGTTTCATCGATAATTTGTTGAGCCTCTTTAACTGTTATTCCTGTTGTTTCTAATCTTGATTTGATTTTAGTCAAAGCTTCAATTGTTTCGTCAATTGCATTAGTTCTTCTGTAAATAACTTCATTTACGTATTCCATGATTTCTTGAGTTGATTTTTTAGATTGCATAGTATTTACACTTTCAATCATTTTGTCAATTTTATCACCAAGAACTCTTAATGCAGAAGAATCATTTCCTGTATTTTTGTCTCTAATTTCTTTAACAATTTTGATAAGTTCGGTATTTAATGATTTTTTAGAAGAATCTTTTTTGATTTCAGATTTTAGTTCTTTAATTAGAGCTTTACAATCTTTGTCGAATTTTTTATTTGCTTCGGCTATTTGATCAGGAGTTGTACCAAGATCTGTTTGGTTATAAATCTGAGTTACGCTTATACGTAATCTTTGTAATACGGATTTTGCTTCATCAGGATTATTATGGAAGAAAATTCCGCGTTCAATTTTTTGCGGCAGTTTTTTCTTGATAACTTTAACTTTTTCATCGCTTTCAGCTTGGATAATGCTGTCGATTGTTTCTGTAAATAATTTCTTGAATTCTTGAGCCGGCATTTCTAGTGTAGAAGCTGTTCTACCGTTTGAAGTATTGAAAATAATTTTATCTTGTTCAATCATTTCAACTAGTTTTTTATCATATACAGCTTTTTTATGGGCATCTATAGCATCTTTCATTTCCTGTTTTGTATATGATTTGCCAGGGTTAAGTTCTTTTATTTCTTTTTTAATATAATCATCAGAAGGGAATAATGTTGAGTTATATCTTGTTGATAAATAACCAATATCTGCAGCGTGTTTAATTATTTTGTTAAAAGGAACAACAATAGCTGCTTGAGTTGCAACTGCTAATACTGCAGAAACCGGTTGTCTCCAAGCAGTATATGTTCTTGTGTCTTCGTCTGTTTTAGATATGGGATTATATTTGATAAATAACGGAGCTACAAGACCGGTACCTGTTGCATTAATAAGTTGGTTTTGAACTTCTCCCATGCCTTCATGGATTTTAACCATTTTTTTAATTTTGCCCGGCATTATATCTAATAAAAAATCTTTTAAAGATTTAGTTGCAGTTGCAGCGGCTTTTCCTGTTCCGGTAAAACTAGTGCTATCTTGTACAGTACCAAGATATACCCTGTTTCTAACAGGTTTTCCGTTAAACTGTTTTTGCGCGGAAATAGTTTCCATGTTGTTTCTAATCTTTTCGATACTCATTTTACACCTACTATGACCTTCTATATATATAGAATCCCAAACATTGAAAAAATTGCTAGTAAATTAGCATTTGTAAAGAAATGTGAATGCGATTTCCTTAACTCTTTTTCCCTAATTGCAGAGATACGACTCAAACGGTTATTTCTCACCAAACAACCTGATTTCCCCGCAGTGTTTCCAACACGAGGAAACACTGCAATTATACAAAACACATAATAAAAATAAAAGTATATTATTAAGAATTATGAATTACTTTTTTGAATCAAGTATTTTTCTAATTCTTATATAACGGTCTAATTCTTTGCTTACGGTTTCTGTTTTGCCTAAGTATGCGTTTGATAATAATACTTTGTTATCATATTTCGGGTCGATAATGAATACTGTAGGAAATCCTGTAATACCGATTTCTCTAACAACTTTTTCGTATTTACTATCTTCAACATTTACTTTTGAAAAATCCATTACATCTGCGTATTTTTCAGATAATTCTTGATAAATCGGCATGAATTTTACACAATATCCGCACCAGTCAGCATAAAATAATACTAATACCGGTTTTTTACTTTTCATGGCCTTATTAAATTCAATACCGATTTTGTATTCAGAAGGTTTTTGCGGTTCTCCTGATAAATTTGCGGCTTGGCTTAATTTTTCAAACATTTCTTGTTTTTGAGCTTCAAGTTTTTTGTAGTTGTAATATTCATAACCACCGGCTGCGCAAATTGTTAAAATAAGCAGAATAATGGTTATTATAGCGACATTTTTTCTGTTAATATTTTGAAGTTTTTCTTTTAAATTGAATCCCATTGTCTTTCTCCTCTTTTCAGTTTTAATTATAATATGAAAAGTCTTTGATTTCTTGACTTTAATATAAATTAATAAAAATTTTTCTTAATGTTTCTTAACATGATGTAACTCTTTGTATATATCTGGGTATATACAAAGTATATAATCTCGTGTTACATTTACCCATACTGCGCATAAAGTCGCAGAACAATTTCTTGTGCAAATAAGAGGAGTTTAATTTATGACAAAAGATTCACTAATCGAAATGAAAATCGGACCGCAAAATTCAAATCCTGCCAAAAATGGAGTACTGGAAGCAACTAATGACAGTGTATTAACTGCATATTTAAGAGAAATATCTTCTTATCCGCAGCTTACTTTTGAGCAAGAAAAGATGCTTGCTCAGTTAATTGAAAAAGGTGACTTAGATGCTAAGAAAAAACTTATTCAGGCAAATTTAAAACTTGTTGTCACTGTTGTAAGAAAGGCTATACATATGTCACCGCTTCCTGTTATTGATTTAATTCAGGAGGGTAATGTAGGGCTTATGATTGCTGCCGAAAAGTATAATTACAGACTGGGTTACAAATTTTCAACATATGCGGCTTGGTGGGTTAAGCAGGCTATGTTTAAGGCAATTTCTGAACAATCTCATTGTATGAAAATTCCTGTTTATATTCAAGAAACTTTGTCAAAATTTTCAAAAGTAAAATCTCAAATGGAACAAGAAGTTAATACTTCTGTAAAAACAGAGGATGTTGCAAAAAAAATGAACATTGCTCCTGATAAAATTGAAATGTTTTTATCAGCTTATACCAAAACAATTTCAATTGAAAATGGTTTAGAAAAGAATGATGGAAAAGAATTGAATGTTGCAGATATTTTGACTGATAATTCCAGCCTTGTATCTGAAAATATTGAGTTCCAATCATTAAAAAATGATATTCAAAATGTCATTTCAACTTTAAAAGAACGTGAGCAAGAGGTTGTAAAAATGCGTTACGGACTTAATGATACAGAGCGTTATACATTAGAAGAAATCGGAAATATTTATGGTGTAACAAAAGAGTGTATTCGTCAGACCGAACTTAGAGCATTGAAAAAAATGAAACTTTCAGGGGCTTCTTTATTATCAAGTTACATTTGTTGATATTTATCTGTTGAAGTGACTAGGAAATAATCGCTGCAATATTTATCCCGTGAAGTTTAATTGTCGAGAATACTGGGAAATAATTGGTGCCAATATTTACCCCCCTTCCTCGTGTTTATAAAAAGTAGAATTCAGCCGCAGTTTGCGGCTTTTTTGTTATTAATATTCGATTCCTTTTCGGGCTGCAATTCCTGTATCCCAGTAATGTTTCACAGGTTCAATATTAGAAACAAGATGTGCAATTTCTATAATTTTTGGGTGAGCATTTCTGCCTGTTAAAACGATTTCCATTTCATCAGGTTTATTTTTTAAAACATTTACAACTTCGTCAACATCAAGAATATTTAAGTCAATTGCGATATTAGCTTCATCAAGGATAATAAGCTGGTATTCATCGGAATTGATAGCTTGTTTTGCAATTTCCCAACCTTTTTTTATTTCTTGAGCGTCTTTTTCGTTTTGATTATCCTTATAAATAATTCGATCAAGTCCAGCTTGAATAATTTTTAGATTGTTAGAAATTTCAGGTGAAAGTTCTCTAAACGAGTTTAATTCTCCATAATCATTCCCGCCTTTTGTAAACATAATGATAAGTACTTTCCAACCTCTGCCCAATGCTCGCATTGCAAGCCCTAAAGATGCAGTTGTTTTACCTTTGCCGTTTCCTGTATAGACTTGAATATAACCGTGCTGTGCCCAATTTGGATTTATTAAATTTTGATTACTGTTTACCATTTTACGTCTATATTATATACTAAATTTATGGATAATAAAATGTATTTACGAACTAAAGCAAAGGTTATTAGAAAAACTTTACCGATTTGTGAGATTTCTAAAAACTTATTACAGATGATTAGAGGGGATAAAGTATATATAGAGGCAAAACATGTAATGCTTTATTATCCGACAAAATATGAAATGGATTTTCGGGAGTTGTTAAAAGATGATAAAGAGTTTTATTTCCCGCGAGTAAAAAATGAAAATTTATTAGTTTGTTCATATTCATTAGGAGAAAAACTTGAAAAATCTTGCTTTAATATTTTAGAACCTTGTTCTAAACCGGTTGATGCCAGTGTTTTAGACTTGATTATTGTACCAGCTTTATTAGTTGATAAGAGCGGATATAGATTAGGGTATGGCGGCGGTTATTATGACAGATTACTTGCAAATCTTAATGGAAAGGTTAAAACACTTTGTGCTTTACCAAAAGAACTAATAGTTGAAAAACTGCCGGCTGAAGAATTCGATATTCCGGTTGATTATATTATAAATGTATAACTTAAAGGACCCGCCAATGGCGGGTCCTTTAAGTTTTGGTTGGTTAGTATTATTAGTTCGGGTGTCATTACATTTAAGCGAATGTGTATTTAGGAGCCATATCTTTGATGCCCTTGTCGCGAGCTTCTTTAGCTGCTTGAAGTTCTGCTTCGATTGATTTTCCTAATGCTTCAAGTTTTTCTTTTTCCTGAGTAATTCGTTCTTCTTCGACTTTCAGGTTTCTTGTTTCTACTTGCATTGCACGATCACGACCTTGTTCATATAGTTTTCTCATCATAAATGCTTGCATTTGCTGCTGTTGTTGAGCATTTTGTTGTTGACCTGCCATTTGCTGCATATACATTTGTTGCATATAAGGTGCATTTTGCTGCATATACTGCAATGAACTATTGTGTGCAAATGCCAGATAATTCATTGTTCTGCCCATCATTGAGCCAGGTGTGCTAAGCATTTCACCTATTGACATTGCACCATTTGCAATTGTTGCTGCATACTGTTGTAAATCTCTTAATTTCTTTGATAGCTTGGAGAGACGATATTCAACATTACTTCTTTGGTAAATTAAATCGTGCACCCGAGCTGTAAAAATCAATACGCCCATTGTACTAACCCTACCTTTAAATTTTAATAACTAACCTTTTTCTAACCTACATTTATATAAAAACATGCAATATCAAGTTATTGCATGTTTTTAACCGTATATTAAGTTTTCTTAACAATTGTTATTTTGAATGACGTTCTACAACTTTATCAATAAGCCCGTATTCCATTGCTTCGTATGCTGTTAGGAAATGGTCGCGTTCGCAGTCATCTTTAACTTTATCAAAAGGTTGTCCTGCATTTTCTGCCATGATTCCAATTAACATATCTTTCATTCTGCGAATTTCTTTTGCTTCAAGTTCAATATCTGTAGCTTGACCTTGAGCACCGCCTAATGGTTGGTGAATCATTACTCTTGCATTTGGAAGTGCAAGTCTTTTACCTTTTGCTCCGGAACAAAGTAAAAAAGCACCCATTGATGCCGCATCACCAAGACAGATTGTTGAAACATCTGATTTTATCAGATTCATTGTATCATAAATTGCCATACCTGCAGTGATTACACCGCCTGGGCTGTTAATATAAAGCATAATATCTTTTTCAGAATTTTCACTATCTAAAAGTAAAAGCTGTGCAACAACTGAGTTTGCAACTTCATCATTAATTTCTGTACCCAGGAAAATAATTCTTTCTCTTAATAATCTTGAAAAGATGTCAAATGAGCGTTCTCCGCGGGAAGATGCTTCAATAACTGTAGGAACATAGCCCATTATTTTCATATAAGTTTCTTGATCCATTTGGCTCTCCTTTTTTTATTATTATACTACAAAAAATATATTGTAAAAATACGTAAGGTTGTGTATAATTTTAGTAGAAAAATTTTATCAAAGAGAAGGAGAAAAGGTTATGAAAACTAGACTAGAATTAGAAAATCGGGGGGGGGTAACCTTTTAAGCCTTTCCTTACAATGGTTTGCCGGTTTTACATTGGCTGAAGTTTTGATTACTCTTGGCATTATAGGTGTAGTTGCTGCGATGACTATTCCAAATTTAATTGCAAATGCTCAAAAACATTCTGTTGTTACAGGTGTTCAAGAAGCACAATCTATATTAAATCAAGCTATTAAAATGTATGCTTATGAATCTGATGAAGACGGTGCAGGTGATTTTGATACTAAATTAAATTCAAAAGATTTTGCAGAAAAGTATTTTAAACCTTATTTAAAAGTTGCAAGAGTTTGTGAAAATATGTCTGATGGCTGTTGGAAAACTGAAAATTTCTATGGATATTTTGACTTAGGAATGAATAGGAAAACAGATACAATTCAATATAGTCTGGTATTAAATAACGGAATGATACTTGGTTTTGGTAAAATTAATGGTACAGATTTACATTCTATTATTGTGGATATCAATGGGCAGGGGCGTAGAAATATTATGGGAAAAGATGTTTTTGTTTTTTATCCGTTTAATAGTGAAGCATTGTGTGCAGGGTATAACAAAGAAAAAGCAAGGATGATTAAAAACGGAATTTATCCCGGAAGCTTTGACAATTGCGGAGTTCCTCATGTTATATTTTCTCGCGAGGAGATTTTAGCACCAAACAAACTTTTAAGAGCTTGTAATAAAAAGGTTGCACCGGATAGTGGAGGACGAACAGGAGCTGGCTCAGCATGTGCAGCTTTAATTTTTAAAGATGGTTGGAAAATTAGCCGTGATTATCCGTGGCATTAGGAAGATTAATTATAAATGTTGTTCCGGTACTAGGTTCGCTTATTAATTCAAGTTTACCGTTGTGGAGTTTTACGAATTCTTTTGCAATCGTTAATCCCAAGCCGGTTGAAGTTTCAGTTTTAGAAAGCGAATCTTCTACCTGGAAAAATTTGTTGAATATTTTTTTTTGATATTTTTTGTCAATTCCGATTCCGTTATCTTGTATAGAAATAATAATTTTATTTTTTTTATTATATGCAGAAATTTTTATATCTGAATCTTGTGGTGAAAATTTAATAGCATTTCCAAGTAGGTTAAATATTACCTGTTGCAGCTTGATATAATCTCCGTTTAAATAAAGTTTTTCTTCTATATTTTGGATAATATTTATATTTTTTTTCTCATAAAGCGGTTTTAAAATATTACATACTTCATTGAGTAATATATTAACATCTACTTTAGAAAGATTAAGTTTAACAGTATGTGATTCGAGTTTTGAAATATCAAGGATTTCGTTAATCATGCCAAGCAGTCTTATACCGGAAATTCTTATATCATTAATATATTCGGATTGTTTTTGATTTAGTTCGCCAAATATTTTATTCCCAAGAATCTCAGAAAATCCAATTATAGAATTCAACGGAGTGCGTAAATCATGTGATACATTTGCTATAAATTGGTTCTGAAGTTTTTCATTTTCTTTTATTTTTTTATTTTGTTTTTTGATAGTTTCATACGCTTGTCGAGTTTCGATAAGTCCTTCTTCCATAGCTTTAATCTGCATTTTTAGTACATTAGAAAGCTCAAGGTCTTTAATTAAATTAGAAATTATTTGAGTGCAGGTTTTAAATATCAGTTTTTCATCAAATGAAAACTCATTTTCTTCTCTTGTAATAACAAGTATTCCTAATATTGCACCTTTAATCATTAAACGAGATGATAAAAGGTGTGAGGATAAATTAAGAGCTTTTTTTATTTCTGATGATATATCTTTAACTTTGTCGTTATAAAGTAAGTTTGATAAGTTTTTATTTATTTTAACATCTTCGTATATGGTGAAATTTTTACCGTACTCAAGGCTTAATACGGAGGGTGTAAGGTAAAAAATTGCAGCAGAATCAAACCTGATAATTTCATTAAACACATCAAACATTTCGTCTGCGTGCGTATTTTTACTTAAATCAAGCTCATAGAATTTATTAATTTTTTCTACCGCGTTTTTGAACAATTAAACCTCTTTATAACCGATATATCTAAGGTTTCTATATAATCCATCGTAGTCTAAGCCGTAACCGACAACAAATTTATCATCAACTTCGAATCCGTAATAATCCGGTTCAATATCAACTTTTCTTGTAATTTTTTTATCTAATAATGAACAGAATTTGAGAGTTTTAACATTGAAATTCAAATCCATAAAGTCAATTAAGAATTTTGCAGTTAAGCCGGTATCTACTATGTCTTCGATAATTAAAACGTTTTTACCGTTAAGATCAGGAAGTTTTATATCTACAGCATTAACTTTTCCGGATGTAGTTGTTGCAGAACCATAGCTTGATAATCTTATGAATTCCATTTTTAATGGCATATTAAGGCTTTTGACTAAATCTGTTGCAAACATTACAGCGCCTTTTAATACACAAATTGCAATAACTTCTTCACCGTTATAGAATTTATTCATTTCATCTGCAAGTTCTTTAATTCTTGTCTGAAGTTGTTCTTCACTGAATAATACTTTTAAATCTTCAATTTTAATTTCCATTTATTCGCCCTCTTTATAAAATTTTATTCTGTGTGTAGGTTTTTTATTTACTTTAATTTTGTCACTAATTCCAAGCCCGATTGCCCAAAAAATTTCGTTATCTTTTGCTAAAAACAAAAGATTGTCTTTTTCGTGGTTTGGAATTTTCTTTTCATTTAAGTATTTTTTTAGTTTTTGACTGCCTTTTAGCCCGAAAGGTTTTATAATATCTCCGTCATGTCGTGTCCTTAATTCAAAATCTATTGGCTCATTAAATTGAACGTATGCAGTATTGTCACTATCTTTTGGAAATTTTCTTATATCTTTGTCAAATTTTTCCAACTCAAAAACATAATCATTAATTTTATAAATACCTTCTTTTGTTATATGAAGGTAAATTGTTTCAGGTGTGTTTTTTGTTATGATTTCTATAAATTTTTCGTTTGTGAAAATCCATAAATTACTTGTTAAAGAACAGGTTTTACCCGATTTTGAATTTGAATTTTCTCTTATGAATTTTAAAATATTTGAAATTTTTTTCCTATCATAATCAAGGTTATGCTTAGTAAACAGATTATAAATAATACGTTTTTGAACAGGTTTTGATTGGTTAAGAAATTTTTTAGTCAGAATTTTATTGTCCTCTGATATTTTATTTAGAATGATTTTTAAATATTCTTCAATAATTTCAGATTCATTTTTTGCTATTTCTGATAATGAATTTATTGATTCTACAGAATTTGGATTTATTTCTGTTAATGCAGGCATGATATTATGTCTAATGAAATTTCTTTTGTATTTTGTATCAGAATTTGAGCTGTCGTTATTTGGTTTAAGGTTATGCTTTTTGCAGTATTCTTCAATTTGAGCACGAGTTATCCTCAAAAATGGACGATAAAATATATCGCGTTTTTCATTTATTCCTTGAAGCCCCGTTATACCTGTTCCTGTCACGATTCTGTAAATTAGTGTTTCTGCGTTATCATTTTTATTGTGGGCTGTAAAAATGATTTTACTGCTAAATTTTTTAGCACATTTTTCAAAAAAATCATATCGAGCATTCCTTGCAGCGGTTTCAGTGTGAGGAATTTCCGGAGGTAAGTTTTCGCTATAAATTTTAATACCAATGGAATTACAGAAATTTTTACAGTTTTCTTCTTCCATATCACTTTCTGTCCCTCGCCATTGATGGTTTAGGTGGAGTGCGATAATTTTATTTTTTGTAGATTTTTTTAACGAATCCAAAAGACACATGGAGTCGTATCCGCCAGAAAAAGCTACAAGATAAACTAAATCCGGTTTATCTAAATCGTGTTTTTTTAAAAAAGATTTAATTGTTTCACGAATTTTATTCATAATTATTTAAGATTTAGCGAGGTGTTTTTTTATGCCTTCTCTAATTTCAACAACATCTGTGCCAAGCTGTTCCAAAGCTTGCATTGCAAGAGAATCCGGTTCTGTTGTAATTGCCCAAAGTAAGTCAGAAGATTCAATTTTAGTTTTATTTTGTTTTTTCGCATATTCCCAAGCAGTTTCTAATACTCGTTTTGCACGTTTTGTAAATACCATTTCGTTTTCGAAATATTCGTTGCCATAGCCGATAATTTTTTCAATGATAATACGGGCATCACGGATATTTATTTCCAGTTCATTTAATACAACAGCTCCAATTCCTGTTGCTTCACCGATTATACCCAGTAAAAACATTTCTGTACCGACAACACCTCTACCGATTCTTCTGGCTTCTTGTTTTGCAAGACGTAAAATTGTAAGAGTTTCCGGCATTTGTTTTTCGATTGGTTTAATAATTCCGTGAGCCAAATCATCATCATTAATATTTAATTCTCTGAAAATATTATATGCTACACCTTTTTTTGTTTTTAAAAGTCCGAGAATCATATGTTCTGGTAGAACTTCAGATGAACCTAGTTCTTTTGCAGTTTGAAGGGCTAAACTCATTGCAATAAACGCATTTGGTGTAAAAACAATTTGTCGTCCTTCATATTCAGCCTGACGCGAATCAATATGTGACAATTTTTCTTCAAAAATCTCATCTGTGATACCAAAATCTGCAAGAATTTTGGTTAAATCAGAATCTTTATCTTCTAGGATAGATGAAATAATTTGTTCTGTACCAAGGATTTCATAGCTTGATGTTGAAAGCTTTGAAACCGCACGCTCAAATATTTTTGAAGATTTTTCGTTGTCAAAAAGCGAATCTGTTTCCTGAGTCAGGTTAACTTCTTGTTCTTTATTTTCATCCAACTCAGGATGAAAATCTTTTTTAGCTTTTCGTTGAACAAGTTTTTCAATAAGCGGCTTGGATTTTTCAATATCAAAATCAAGATGTTCGAGGTATGGACGGATTTTTGATTGTTTATCGTTAATTGCTGCAAGTACAAGGTGCTCATAATGTACAGTAGGATTTCCCGACTTTTCAATCAAATCCATGGTACTGGTTAAAATTCGTTTGAAATCTTCACTGAATGGAATTGCTGAATTCATGTCAGCTTCTTCAATATTTAAGCTTAGATAAATTTCTTCAGCTAATCTTTCGTAAGTTATGTTGTAGGTTTTGAAAATTTTCGCAACAAATCCTTTTGTTTCTTTAACAAGTGCAAGAAGCAAGTGTTCGGCTAAAACTTTATCCGAATGGTCATAAATTGCAATATTTTGAGCTTCAACTATTACGTTAACTGCTTTTTCAGTAAATTTTTCAAACAAGATTTTTCCCTTTATTATTCTTCAATATCTTCTTCGTCTTCAATTGGTTCAAGTGTTTCGATATATTCTTGAACTTTTTCAAATTCATCATCATCGTCAATTGTTTCAAAGAAAACTTCTTCACCTTCTTCAGTGTATCTCATAAGAACAACTTCAGGATCTTCATCATCTGTATCTGCTTCGATTAAAAGAGCGTATTGTTTTCCTTCAAATTCGATTATATCGTACAATTCACATTTGATAACTGTACCGTCATCATCTGTAATTTCAATAATATTTTCTTCATTAATTGCCATAATTTTCTCCTTAATTTTTGTGTGCGAGGTATTGTTCCAGTATAATACAAGCACTTTCAATATCAACTAATCCTTTATCTTTTCGGAAGTCTATTTTTTTCTTGCGAAGGTTTTCTTCAGCTGTATCTGAAGTTAACCTTTCGTCTTCAAATAAAACCTCGTAATTTTTTATTTTTGCGGCAAAAGTTTCACAATTTTCTGCTTGGAAGCCTTTTGTCCCATCCATATTGAGCGGAAGCCCTATTACAATTTTCTTAACATTATTTTCTTTTGCAATTTTGTATATTGTATCTAAAGCTTTTTCTTCCGGTTCGCGTGGAATATAAGAATGACCGTTTGATAACATTAAAAGGTAATCGCTGAGGGCGATTCCGATCCTTTTGGTTCCGATATCTAAAGCCATAACTTTATACATTTAACTTACCCATTTTTCTTCAATATACTTAATTTTATCATCAATTTCTTCAATTGTTAAGCCATTGTTGTCTATGTCTTTGTTATATTTAATAATCATTAAATATTCATAAACACTTCTTTTTAGGATATTTTTATATAACTCTTGTTTTAATGCTTCATCATTAAATAATCCATAAAGCTTTTGTGCTTCGTTTTCTTTTCCTATGACAAATTTTATATATGCTGCTGTTAAGATTTTCTTACTCCAACCATATTTTTCTTGTTCTGTAAAAACATTATTAACGTAATTTTCAACAAGTTCATCAAGGTTTTGCGAATTTTTAATTTCTTTTAGGAAAACACTGAATTCATCACTATAATTAACATCTAAGAACCAGTGAGCTGAAATTTTCATTTTATCAAGTTCTTCAAGAACAGTATTATCTACATTTGTAGGAATGACTTGTTCTGCTAAAATAGTTTTTAATTCTTCACTATCAAAATCGATATCAATCAATAAATTTTTCCAACAAACATATTCGTATGGTAATTTCCAGTTGTTATTATTGGTTTTTATTGTTGTCATTTCAGCGTTATACAAAATTGTTTTGAATGATTCAGGATCTATATCGACTGTTTTTTCATCTCTTAGGAATCTTTCTAAAATTTTGCTGCATTCAAATTTTGAAATTTCAAAAAATCCGAAACAATCTTTAATGCCGGATTCAATATTTATTACAATTGACACAAAACGAACTTTTTCATCTTTTGTGATTCTTGTAAATATAAGAGCCATATCACCGTGACCGTCGGGGTAAGTTAGGTAGAATTTATAAGGTTTGCTGTCAGATAATACTTCTTTATAAAATTCTTTTGTATTATCTTCACGCATACCCGAGATTTTTATTGTAGAAAGACTACGTTTAATTTCTTGTAAGAGTTCTCCTGTTGCAAGGTGCAGCATTTCATCAAGTACATGCAGTGCAAGCTGGGATTTTGTATTACCTAAAAGTTTTAATGCTTCTTTACCTGTCGGGCTGTTTGGTTCTGATACAAAAACCGGTATCAGGATATTTGCCAAAACATCGGATGTAAAATCTTCGCTAAATGAATTTAGCAAGGTGATTTTATCTTGAACTCTGATTGAAGCCAGAAAATCCATAAAGTCAATTTGGACTTCCGGATTTATAACAGCAGTATTTAATAATTGTTTTGTATTTGCATCTAGAAGACTTTGGGCATCATCAAGATATTCTTCGCAGGTTTCATATGACCAATCAGCATCAAGTTCCCTTAATAGATTTAGAATAGTGATTTTAACTTCTGTTTGCAAATTTTGATTTTTAAGAGTTTCCCATAGTTTGTTAATAAGTTCGTCTTTTGGAATAAAGTGCTCTAACAGAAAACAAATAATTGGAATTTTATTAGGATTTGTATTAATAAGTTCTTTAAACAGTACTTTTGAAATAAGTTTTTTGTCTTCTTGGCAATCAAGCATATCAAAATCTGCAAGGCAGTTTTGGATATCATTAACTGAATTTATTTTACCAAGAAGTTCGGTAATTGCTGTTTTTAATTCAAATGGATTTAGCTGTTTAAATTTTGCTGTCATAATTGGTTATCTTGCCTTTCCCCAAAATGCATCTAAAATATGTTGTGCTTCCGCTGATGGCATTCTATCTTGCAAAATTAAGTATTGAACTGCAATCATTGCGCATTCAGAACAAATATTTACGCCAGGTCCTTTAACCATTTTAATGACTTGTGTATTAGGTCTGCCACAAAAACTGCAATAAACAGGTTCGCAGGTTTTGTTATCATCCTGTTGTTTTTCGTCAGTAATAGCCTTTTTCTTTGCGCCTAAGCTGACTACTTTATCATCTGACATATAATTCTCCTTTTTTCTTTTTTATTGTAACTTAAATTAATGAAATTTGCTATATTTTTATGCTTAAATTATAATTAGTTTAACATCAGCTTAACATGTTTGAAGAGGGGTATAAATGAAAAAAGTACTTTTAATTGCAAGCATTTTGTTTGTTGCGGTAGCATCCACTGCTTGTATAAATAATTTAGCGGTACAAGATTTGAATAATAAAGCTAAAGCTTATGCTGATAAAGGAGATTATATTCAGGCAATTGAAAGACTAAAATCAAGTATAGATTTAGATCCTTCTATATTTGAAACTCATTATAATTTGGCTATAGTTTATACTCAGGCTGAAGATTATGTAAATGCAGTAGAAGAATATAAAAAAGTTATAGAAATGAAACCCAATAATGCTGATTCTTATTATTCTTTAGCTGTTACAGAAAATAATCTTGCCGTAGATATTGAACAGGGTAAGGTTCGCATGAATGTTGATAATAACCTTTTTACTCCGAAAACAGATGGAGATTCTACAATTGATCTAAGCGAAGAATTAACAGAAAAAGAAAAAGATCTTGTGAAAGAATTATATGATTCTGCAATTGCCAATTATCAAAAATACCTTGAGTTAAATCCTAATGCTGAAGATAAAGCTGGTGTTGAAGCTAATATTCAAAAGATACAAGATGTTCAAAAGCAAGAGAAAAGGACGACTGTTGAGTAATGTTTGTAATTCCAGCACCAAATCCTGTAGCTTTTAACTTGTTTGGGCTGCCAATATATTGGTACGGTGTAATTATGGCAACTGCAATTTTTGTTGGTATGCTTGTTGGAAATAAAGTTTTTAATCAGGTAAATCCGAATTTGCGGAAAGATATTATTATAGAATATGCCCCAATAATAATAATTTCAGGGATTTTAGGTGCAAGATTATATTTTTGTATGCTTAATTTCCATTACTATTTTGCGTATCCTATTGCAATCCTTGATATCAGGGAAGGTGGTTTATCAATTCACGGGGCTATAATTTTTGGAATATTAAGTTTGATATTCATTGCAAAACGAGCAAAGACATCGCTTTTAAGTCTTTTAGATGGGATGGCTTGTTCTATTCTTTGCGGGCAGATAATTGGCAGATGGGGAAATTATTTTAACTCAGAAGCTTATGGACTTCCTGTAAAAAGTCAAAACTGGGGGCTTTTTATACCAGAATCCAATAGGTTTTTGGGTTATACGGATTTTAGTCTTTTTCATCCAACATTTTTATATGAATGCATTCTGAATTTATTGGGCTTTATTTTATTGTTTTTTGTTATTATTAAATTTGGTAAAAAATTTAAAGGAATAACTTTTTTTTCATATTTAATAATTTATTCAGTAATAAGATTTTTTATTGAACAAATTCGTATTGATAGTGCATTGAATCTTGGTTCTATTCCGATTGCCGAAGTCGTTTCAGTTATATTGTTTTTTATAGGCTTGATAGGTGTTTTTGCAACTCTATATAAAAATAATGTCTTAAATAAGTAGTATATAAACTTTATATATCTTAATATAGATATTGATTTACGCAATTTTGTTAAATTTGTAGTGTTTATATATAAGTGAAGTTTATATGAGGATATTTGATTATGCCGGAAATTGCATTATGTTTGTTTGATTTAGAGCAGCTTTTTAAATTGTTTCCGAAACAAGACAGGGATTTGAATAAAAAACTTGTTGAATATGAACAAAAAGCTCAGGAAAATATGGCTCAAATCAGATTTAAGTTATTTTTTGAATAAAAAGAAAAGACAAGGTATCCCGCCTTGTCTTATTTTTATTAGACTCAATTAATAAAAATTCTTTTTTAATATTGTTCAACTTTTATAATACTGTTAAGCGTTGCAATAATGGCACCTGCAATTGCACCTGTAATCAGGAAAAAGCCTGTAGGTCTGTTATGTCTTGTGAGCAGGTTGTATGCATTCATTGCTTGTTTTGCTGTTAGTTCGGCTATTTCAGAGGATGCTTTACATAGCTTTTTGAACTCAAATAGTTCCTTTGGTTTTTGTTCTTTTATAGCTTTTAAAGCATCACGAATACTAGTTTTTTTGACGTGGTCACCTTCTTTGAGTTTGTCAAATAATTTGATAAATTGATTTTGAGCAAATGATTTTTCTTCTTGTGTTTTAAGTGAATCTATATATTTTTGTGTTCTAAAGTTATACGCAGTTTTTTGCTTGTGAATTTTTTGACTAACTTTGATATATTCATCTGTATTTTTTTCTTCAGTGGTCAATGGATATGTATATTTTAAAACATATCCGGAGATTGCACCGATACCTGCACCGCGTGTTATTGTAGATAATAGATTTTGCCTTCTTTCGTTTCCTTGAATAGAATCTACTTTCATTGTCTAATCCTTTTTGCTTTTATGCAAATACGTCGACCTATTAAGCTTTGTGGACTTAATTAAATATTATGGAAGGACTTGCACTTAAATATTCTATTCAGAATGCAGAAAAATTTTTCTGAATAAAACTGAGTAATCAACCCCTTGTTTTCTTGTTGTGTATTTTAATTTAAAGTTATTTTTTTGTCAAGCCTCTACATAAGTTTAGCAAAAGCATAATAATAACAAGTGCAAGAGTTAAGAAAAAGTAGTATGTTATTGCATTATGGCTTGCAAATAAACACGCAAGACCGCCTGCTAAAATTGCAACTGATGTAAGTATTGCAACTGTGTTTTTTTGAGAAAATCCCGCATGAAGGAGTTTGTGGTGAATATGTTCCGCATCTGCAACAAACGGTGATTGTCCTTTACAAATCCTTCTTAAGCTTGCATAGGTGATATCGATAATCGGTACAGCCAAAACTACAAATGGTAATAAAATTGATAATGTAGCAACTTTCATAACACCGGTAATGGATATTGTCGCAAGCAAAAATCCCGCAAATAGTGCACCACTATCACCCATAAATATTTTTGCAGGGTTGAAGTTGAATGTTAAAAATGCAAGCATTGAACCTGCCAGAATAAAACCAATTAATGCGCTTATTGGATTTGGAGGAGAAAGTGTAATTGCAAGTATTGCAAGGGTAATAGCGTTCACTGTAACAACAGAACCAGCAAGTCCGTCAACACCATCTATAAAGTTTACTGCATTTGAAATCCCAACAATCCACAAAAGTGTAATCGGATATGAAAACCATCCAAGATCAATTTCTAAAAAAGGTATTGTGTTAATTTGAACCCCTAGTAGATATACAATTGTTGCAATTGAAACTTGAATAAGCAGTTTAAATTTTGCACCAAGTCCGTAAACATCATCAATTAATCCCAGAAGAAACATTAATGAGCTTCCTAAAAGAATTCCTGACATTAATTTGCCATATGGATAATAACTCATTAATACAAGACATAAAAAAGTTAGCATTGTACTTGCCCAGATTGCAACTCCGCCTATTCTGGATATTGGTTTTGTATGGATTTTTCTTTCATTAGGAACGTCAACAAGTCCTTCTTTTTTTGAAAAACTTATAACCATTGGAACTAGAAATACCCCGAATATATAGGCTATAATTGTTCCGATTATTTGAGAGTGTGCTAACTTAATAATAATGTATCTCCTTTGTATTAATTATATAATGGGTGTTTTTTACATAATTTTAACGAACGTTCTTTTAAGTTCTTTAAAGCAATTTCATTATCTGATGAAAATACTGCAGATGCAATAATTTTTGCAACTTCTGTCATATCTTCTTCTTTGAATCCTCTTGTCGTAACTGCAGGTGTACCAAGTCTTATACCACTTGTTACAAAAGGACTTTGCGGATCATTTGGAACTGTATTTTTGTTTGCGGTAATTCCAACTTCTTCTAAAACATTAGCAATATCTTTACCTGTTTTACCTGTTTTTCTTAGATCTAATGTCATCAAATGGTTTTCTGTCATACCGCCGACGATATCTAATCCTTCATCAATTAATCCTTGAGCAAGGGCTTGAGCATTTTTTACAATTTGTTGGGCGTATTTTTTGAATTCAGGTTTAGAGGCTTCTAAAAGAGCGACTGCTTTACCTGCAATAATATGTTCTAACGGTCCGCCTTGAAGTCCTGGAAATACTGCTTTATCAATTGCAGTCGCAAATTCTTCTTTGCACATAATAATTCCGCCGCGAGGACCTCTAAGAGATTTATGTGTTGTTGTTGTGACAAAATCACAATAAGGCGCAGGTGACGGATGAATTCCTGCAGCTACAAGCCCTGCGATATGGGCAATATCAGCTAATAATAACGCGCCAACTTCATCTGCAATTTCTTTGAACTTTTTGAAATCTATAATTTTTGAGTAGTTACTGGCTCCGCAAATAATTAATTTAGGTTTGTGTTCAATTGCCATTTTACGAACATCATCATAATCAATTTCACCATTTTCGTTTATTCCGTAACTTTTTACATCATAATAAAGACCTGAGAAATTAACAGGAGAACCGTGAGATAAGTGACCGCCGTTTGATAAATCCATACTTAAAACTCTGTCACCCGGTTTCATTGTTGCCATAAATACGGCCATATTTGCCTGAGCACCACTGTGAGGTTGCACATTGGCATGATCCATATTGAAAAGTTCACAAGCTCGTTTTTGTGCGATTTCTTCAATAACATCAATATGTTCACAGCCATTATAATATCTTTTATGCGGTTTTCCTTCTGCATATTTATTTGTCAGAACGCTTCCACAAGCTTCCATGACTGCAGGTGATGTAAAATTTTCACTTGCAATAAGTTCGATATTTTCTTGTTGTCTTTTTAATTCTAACTCAATTTGTTGTGCAACTTGCGGGTCTGTTTTTTTTATATTTTCTAAATTCATACACTCTCCCTTTTTCTTTTTAATTATACTTTATAATATAATTAACGCAAGTTTGTTAATCTTCTTCGTCTTGCACTACATCTGCGGTTGGTGGATAAGATTCTTTTAATATACTTTTTATGTAGTCAGTATCACGAGATATAAAGTAATATTTTTGAGTTTTTGGATCTACTATACAGCTGTTCATAAGACAACTGGAAGTGATTTTTAATAATTTATTCAAATCTGCTTGCTCGCTGGATTCCATTGTACACCCTTCAGATTGTGGATCGTATTTTTCTCTTAACTCGTCATTGATATTTTCCCAGTTTTTAAAAGAGAGAATTTGATAGTTAATTTTTTCATTTGCAAGCTTTTGGGTAAGCTCATTGTGGAAAATTAGTCCGTCAGTCTTGTTCATGGAATGAGAATCATATCCGTATATGAAAACTGGTTTATCTGAAGAATAAATGTTTTCATACGCTTTGTATTTTTTAGAAAATTTAGTAATATTTTGAGGTAATTTATGTTCTTCTGTAATATGAGTGATTATGGTAAGTTGTTTGAATTGTTTAAAATTTTTGTATTTTTTTAATGCAGAACTTGTTCCACATAAAATTATTATTGCCAGAATATAGGTTATGATTTTTTCATACTTATTTAATTTCATTTAAGCTCTCCATTTGTTGTTTTAATTTTTTTATCAATTTGTATGATGTTTCTATTTTATTTTTTAATTCTTCATCAATTATAGCTTTTTGATAAATTTTTTCAATAACATTAATTGTTTTAGCATCAGAATCTCTATAAATGAATAAGTTAACACCTGCTTTTATTGCTGTTTCGCAGGCTTGTATATCTCCATAAGCTGCGATTCCTTTCATAATCATATCATCAGAAATTATTACTCCATTGAAGTTTAATTTATTGCGCAGGTAAGATATAGTATTTTTGCTAAGTGATGTTGGAATCGGGTCTTTTTCAAAACAAGTACAGTGGAGATGTGCAATCATAATCATTTCTATTCCGTTTTTAATTGCGGATTTAAATGGTTTTATATGTGTATTTTCCATATCAGAAAGTGAAAGGTTGATTTGAGGAAGTGTTAGATGGCTGTCAGAATTAGCATCTCCGTGACCTGGAAAATGTTTAACACAAGGGATAATTTTGTTTTTGCGATAAATTTCAGATACTATTTTTTCCCCTTTTATAACCTCATCAGGATTTGATGAAAATGCGCGCTCACCTATTATAGGGTTATTAGAATTTGTATTTGTGTCAATGCATGGTGCAAAATTTAAATTTATGCCATATGATACAAGTTCTTGAGCTATTTCTTCTGTTTGTGCGGTAAGAAATTCTTCTCCTTTTTGGTATGCATATTTTGCAGATAGGTATTTTTTACCGTCATGGATATTTTCGGTCCGTTCAACTCTGCCTCCTTCTTGATCAATAGATAAAAAAGGTATGCCCTTTGCCTGTTTTTTTATATTGGAAATTAGTTTGCGGAATTGTTCCGGGGTTTGAATATCTTTTGTAAAAAATATAACTCCGCCAAGCCCTTCATTTAAGGCTTGTTCATAATATCCGCCTTCGGTTCCCAATATAAACATTTGGTATAATTTTTCTTTTAATTTTGTCATTTTAACCTTCGTATACTAATTCGAAAACATCAGTTAAATCAAGGAGTTTACCGGATTCTATAACTTCTTGAATTTTATTATGAATAGTTTTTAATTCTTTTTCATTCGGAGTTTTAAAACTTGTCGGAAGTTTTACATCATTTGTTGTTTTTGTGTTTACGAAACCGCAATTAAGTATCAAAAATTCTTTATAAAGTTCAAGAATTTGTATGTGCAGTGGATTGATTTGATAATTTGCGCCAAGGTAATATTTTACATCTTTTTTTAATTTGTTAAAAAATTCAATAGAGTAATCTGCTTCTTCAATGGTTTCTTCTTTATCATAAGTTCCGCCAATACAAGGATTGCCTTCGATTTTTATATTGCCTAAGGATTTTATATATACTGCCCAAAGCAAACTTCCAAGGCAGAAACCTACATTATTTTCTACCATTCTCGTAATTTGTGGGTAGAGCATTTTGAATTTCATTTTCTTTTGTCCAAGATTTTTGAATTGATGAATACTTGCGTAAAGATATTCTGCACTAATTGATAAGATCGTCGTATGTTGTGCGTATCCGGGGTCAAATAATATTGATTCTGTCATCTTATAATACCTCTGATTTCTTATTTTTATGTTTTAAAACTTTGTTTTGATATTTTTCATCATATTGAAATTTTGTACCATTAACAAAACTTTTTACAACTCCTTTGGCGAAAGTTCCGCGGGCAGACCAGTATGATGTATGGGCAAAAAGTGCTGAACGTTTTGACCACACACTAGAGTTATCGTAGATTACGCCAGTCGGATTATTTATTTTAATCCCAAGTCTTTCTTCCATTTGTAAAGTTGTAAGGTTTCTGCTGGATGGAAAACCTAGAGGATCTTCTCTAAAGTTAACTGTAAGAAAGTACATACCATTTTCAAGAATGTATTTTAGCATAGCTTTATTGTAGAAATTTAATTCATAGTTATTATCGCCTAAATCCGAATAAAATAACGGAATTGGACTTGCAAAATTTACTACCCCGCGAATGTAACCTGATGGAGCACAGTATTTTTCTGTCATTTCATCCAATAAAAGGTAGTTTTCTTTAAGCTGTTTAGAATTTTGGTTTAGTACAAGATGGCCGGTGTTTGACATTACTCCGATACTGTTTTTATTGTGTGAAATTGCAGATATACAAGTAAAATTTTTAGGATTTTCTTTTACAAAATTCATTATCTCATTATCTGTATTTAAAGCATAAAATAAATTTTCAACATTTATATAAGGCAGTTTATAAAGCAAATATTGATAAGTAACAAAAGTTCCGGCTGAATATCCGTATAATATAATATTTTGTCCTTTTGAAGCTTGTTCTTTAACTTTTTCATTAAGTTCATCTAAAATAGGCAGCATATTATGAGTTTTTTGAACCCAAATTGCATCATGCATAAACTGAGTAAGCAGACTTCTTACTTCGTATGCTAAGGTTGAACTTATTGCTTTTGAAAGGTTCAATCTTTCTTTTACAAAATCAAGATCAGTTTTACTGTTATAGCCCCAGAAAAATATTTGCGGAGTATCTTCAATTACTAATTTATTATCTTTAGTCCATTTTTTTATAGAAGAATTTTTTTCAAATTTTTTCTTCATAACAGGGTGGAGTTTTGTAACTCCTTTTATATACCAGTCTTTCATTTTTTTATCGTTGTTATTTGAACCATTAATATATAAAAATGTAAGATTAGTGTCTTGGGCCGGTGCTGCAAGTTGGAATGCTGCAATTGCTAATATTGTTAGTAAAATCTTTTTCATAATTAAAATTTTATCACAATTTAATTCTTTGAACTAACTTTTTACAATAATTAAATTATATGGTAAATTTGTTTTATGAAAGAATTTTTAATAGGATTACTGGATTGGGTTTATAAAAAGAGATGCTATTTTTGTAAGAGTTCAAAAGAATCTGTAAAAATGTGCTCTAAGTGTTTTGATGAATTGGAATTTTTGCCTGTTGATGTTAATCGAAAAGTTTTTAAGGCAGAAGTTTATTGTGCCGGTGTTTATTCTAAAAATCTGCAAAAAATGATTCGTGGTTTAAAATATCATAATCAAAAAGATTTAGCATATTATCAGGCGAAATTTATGTGGCAGTATTGGCAAAGATTAGGATTTGAAGAAGATTTTCAAGTGGTACCTGTTCCGATTTTTCCTAAACGTAAAAAACAGCGAAAGTATAATCATATGGAGCTTGTAGCACTTGAATTTGCAAAGCTGGCTGGTTATGAAGTGAATTTTGATTTAATCAAACGTATAAAAGATACCAAACCACAATATAAATTGAAAAAAGTTGAACGTATGGCAAATTTAGCTAAGGCTTTTGAGGTTAATCCGGAGAAGTTTTTATCTGATAAAGAAATACTTATTATTGATGATATTTGCACAACAGGTTCAACATTTGAAGAAATGGTAAAAGAGTTTAATAATGTTGGTATTTATGATATAACCTGTTTTGCAACAACAACACCATTTGGGACGTAATCCTGTAAATGTATTTTATTAAGGGTTAAATATGATAATAGCTGAATTTTCTAAATATCTACAATTGCATAATGATGAACTTTTGACCCGTAAAACTACTCCGATAAAGCTTTTGCACGAGTGGCTTCGTGCTGTAATTAATAAAAATCCAAAAAATAATATTGATAAAATTGTGCATAAAGAAATTTTATATTGCGAAAATGAAAACGGAGATTATTTGATTGTTGGGAAGTCAGATAGCGGGCGGGTTTTAGTTAGTGCTTTAATAAAGTTTGCCAAAAGTTATGAAAACTATAATCAAGCAAAATGGATGGAAATGATTGAACGCTCATATTATAAATAATTGCGTAATTGATCAAAAAATGATAATATCAAATCATACGGAGCTTGAAAAATGATTGATAATCCAAAATTTAAAATAAACGGTCAAAATAATGAAATACTGTTCATTAAAGATGGAACAGAAGTTGTTGATTATATTCCAAACGGTTTGAGTATAACAATTAATGGAAATAATAACCGCGTAGAAGTTGAACTTCCTTCAAATTTTATAAATACAGCAATTGTTATGGAAGGTGATGGAAATAGTTTTATTTTAAAAGCAACACGGCATAGAAATATTCGACATACAACTTTTGGGCTAGAAGGCGGTTCTAGGATTTCTGTAGGTTCTGGACTTTCTGTATATCGTGATGTTCATATTGTTGCTAAAAACGGTAAAAATATTTCAATCGGGGATGAGTGTATGTTTGCCCGTGAGATTATGATTCGTAACAATGATGGGCATGTTATCTTAGATAGAAATACCGGTGAGCTTTTAAATCCACCGGAAGATATTACAATAGGCAATAATGTTTGGCTTGGAATGCGGGTTTTAATATTAAAAGGTGCAAATATCCCAAATGGTTCTGTTGTTGGGGCGATGTCAATGGTTAACAAGAAATTTGATGAAGAAAATATTTTAATTGCAGGTTCACCTGCTAAAAAGATTCGTTCAAATATTGAATGGCGCCGTGAAGATTTTGCAATGTATTTGAAGGGGTAAATTGGTAAATATTTAAAATGCAAATACTGTTTTAGCGAATAAAAATACACAATGAAAGGAGAGAAAGCAATGAAAATCAATTACAAATCAGAAAATCGGGGGGGGGTAACCTTTTAGGGGTAAATATTTTTATTCCGTTGGTTTCCGAGTTATCTCAATGGTATAAAACAAAATGTCACCATGAGCTAGATTCAGGGTCTAAAAGGTTAGATTCCTGCTCGAAGTTTGGAATGACAAAGAGAATAGCATTTACCCCAGTAGAAAGTGCTACGCATGTAGCTCAATTTCCAGTATTGTCTAAAGCGGGTTTTACTTTAGCTGAAGTTTTAATCACTCTTGGTATAATTGGAATAGTTGCGGCTATGACAATTCCGACTTTAATGACAAAAATTCAAAAACGGAAGCTTGAAACTCAACTTAAAGCAACATATTCAGTTTTGCAGCAGGCTATGAAATCAGCAGAAGGAGATGGTGCGAATTTCCAAGATGCTTTTCAAGATGCGTCGGATGTTGCAATGAAGGAATGGTTTGAAAACTTTATTCAACCGAATTTAAAATTTGAAACGGTTTGTTATAATAAAGTGGGCTGCTGGCATAAAAAAGGTCAGGCAAAACTTTTAAATGGTGCAACTCAAGCTTGGGAACGTGATACCGGCTGGGGTATTAATACTGCCACCTTTACTATTGCAAAAGGTGCTTGGTTTAATATGGATGGACATTCGTCATATCAATGTAAAAATACTTTTGGGGTAAATACAAATTCGGGATGTCTGGTTATATATTTCGATGTGAATGGGGCTGTAAAACCTAATATTTTGGGTAAGGATATTTATGCTGTTGTTCAAACTGAAGAAGGGCTTGTGCCTGCCGGAAACGATAAAACTAAAGCAGAAGTCAAACAAAATTGTTATAATGGTGATGGGCATTGGTGTTTGCAAAAAGTTGTGAATGATAGTTGGACAATCTCTGAAAAGGTGCTGAAAAGATAAAGATATGGTAACAAAATCTTTACCCCATGTTAAGATTTAGCCATAATCTTTATGTTTATGCTATACTGTTACTAAGGAGTATAGACTGGAGGGAAGAGTATTGACTCAGCAAAATATGTTTGATCACGGGAAAATTGTTCCTGTAAATATAAGAGAAGAGATGAAGCGTTCTTATATCGATTATGCGATGAGTGTAATTGTTGGTCGTGCATTACCTGATGTTCGTGATGGTTTAAAACCTGTGCATAGGCGTATTTTATATGCTATGAACGAACTCGGTATGTATCCGGATAAGCCGTTTAAGAAATGTGCCCGTATTGTCGGGGAAGTTCTTGGTAAATACCACCCTCATGGTGATAGCTCTGTATATGAAGCTCTTGTTCGTATGGCTCAAGACTTCTCTACACGTTATTTAATGGTTGACGGGCATGGTAACTTTGGTTCTGTTGATGGTGACGGCGCTGCTGCGATGCGTTATACAGAAGCCCGTATGCATAAAATTACCCAGTCAATGCTTGCTGATATTGATTGTGAAACTGTGGAATTTGAACCTAACTTTGATGGTTCATTGCAAGAACCGTCTGTACTTCCTGTAAGACTTCCGATGTTATTGTTAAACGGAGTTTCAGGTATTGCGGTTGGTATGGCAACAAATATTCCGCCTCATAATCTTTGCGAAGTTGTTGATGGTACTATCGCTTTGATTGATAATCCTAAAATCACTATTCCTGAACTTATGGAACATATTAAAGGACCGGATTTTCCAACAGCTGCTACCATTATTGGCTTGAATGATATTAAGCAGGCTTATGAAACAGGCAGAGGTTCTATAAAAATGTCAGCAGTTGCCGGATTTGAAGAAATTGCAGGTGGTGGCGGTCGTCAGTCAAGAACTGCAATTGTTGTAACTGAGATTCCTTATCAGGTAAACAAAGCGTACTTAATTGAAAAAATTGCTGATTTGGTAAAAGAACAAAGAATCAATGGTATTTCAGATATTCGTGACGAATCCGACCGTGAAGGTATGAGAATTGTTATCGAACTTAAACGTGACGCGAAACCTGATGTTGTTAAAAATAATTTGTTTAAATATACCCAACTTGCAACAACATTTGGGGTGAATATGGTTGCTCTTTGCGGTAAACAACCTCGTTTGATGAATTTATACGAAGTTTTAAACGAATTTGTTGAACACAGAATCGAAATTGTTACAAGAAGAACTATTTTCTTCTTGAAAAAAGCAAAAATCAGAGCACATATTTTAGCGGGTTTAATTATTGCACTAGGTTCAATTGATGAAGTTATTGAACTTATCAAGAAATCCAAAACAACTGATGATGCACGCGAAGGTTTGATGAGCCGATTCGGGCTTGATATTGATCAGTCAAATGCCATTTTAGAAATGCAATTAAGACGTTTGACAGGTTTGGAACAAGACAAGGTTAAGGCTGAATATGATGAATTATTGAAGAAAATTGCTGAATATGAATCAATTTTAGCAAGTCGTCAAAAAATTCTTGAAATTATTAAGGCCGAACTTCTTGAAGATAAAGAAAAATACGGTGATGACAGAAAAACTCAAATTTTACCTGAACAAGGTGAAGTTACAATTGAAGATTTGACTCCAAATACTCCTATGGCAGTCTTTATTACTCATCAAGGATATTTGAAACGTATTTCTCTTGATACATTTGAACGTCAAAACCGTGCAACTCGTGGTAAATCTGGTATGAAAACAAAAGATGATGATGATATTCAACATTTCTTTACTGCGATGATGCATGATAAAGTTCTGTTCTTCTCATCAAAAGGTACGGTTTACAGCTTGAATGTTTATGACTTCCCGGAAGGCGGACGTCAGGCTAAAGGATTACCGATTGTAAATGTTTTACCAATTGATCAGGATGAAAAGATTACAGCAGTTGTTCCAGTAAGTTCATTCTCTAAAGAATTGAACCTTATTATGTTGACTAAAAAAGGTAATATTAAACGTATTGAACTTGATAACTTCTCAAATATCAGACGTAACGGTATTATTGCAATTGGTTTGGATGAAGGCGACAGCTTATGCTGGGTAAAACTTGCAACTGCAAAAGATGAAATCATTATCGGTACATCTTGCGGTATGGCAATCAGATTCCCTATCCAAGATTTAAGACCTTTAGGCAGAAGTGCACGTGGTGTAATTTCTATGAAATTAAGAACAGGTGATGAAATTGTAGGATGCGATATCGTTCCGCAGGATTATGATGCTGATTTGCTTGTTGTAACTTCTGACGGATTTGGAAAACGTACAAAATTATCTGAATTCAGAACCCAAAACAGAGGCGGTATCGGATTGATTGCAACTAAGTTTAAATCAAGCGTATCAAGACTTGTAGCATTAACAATTGTTAGGGATTCTGATGATATTATGATGGTTACAGCAAACGGTGTTGTAACAAGACTAAATGCCGGATCAATTTCTCAACAAGGTCGTCCTGCAACAGGTGTTAGAGCACAAAACTTGAATGAAAATGATGTAGTTTGTTCTGTTAATAAAATTATCAATCCTGATGATGATGATGTGACAATTAAAACTACTTCATCAGAACCTGCTGAACCGGTTGAAAACTCTCAGCAAACAAGCTTGCTTGATAATAATGAGTAATAATTTTTAGATAACAAAACGGCGGCGGATTAAAAAATCCGCCGCCGTTTTATATATAAAATTTCGTTTATTAATCTTCGTCCTCGACTTCGACTAATATGTCGTGAATTTTACAGCCGAAAAACTTTGCAATTGTTTCTAAAGTAAATAAGCCATAGTTATGATGTCTACCACTAAATAGTTGATTGATAGTTTTCTTGCTCAAGCCGGTTGCTTTTGCTATCTCGTCTTGAGTGTATTTCTTTTTCCATCTGATATTGAATAAATTGACGATGTATATAATGTAAGTATATTATGTACTCTTATGGGTTGACTAAAAATAACTTTTAGGTTAACATCATGGAATTAAAAGTAAATAAATGAGATATTTGTTAACATGAAAAAGAAAACTATTTGTATAGATTTTGATGGTGTGCTTAATACTTACACCGGATGGTCTGGGGAAGATGAGCTTTTTGAAATGAGAGATGGGTGCTCCGATTTTCTTGAAAAACTTAGCAAAATTTATAAAATTTCTGTGTTTACTGCTCGTAATTCCAATGCTGTTTGGAAATGGCTTAAAAAATATGATTTAGATAAATTTATTAATGAAGTTACTAATATAAAAGTTCCCGCGCAAGTTTATATTGATGATAGGGCAATACGGTTTGATGGTGATTTTCACAATACCTTTTCAAATATTGATAAATTTATCCCCCACTGGAAAAAGTAATTGATGACAATCGACAATCCTTATGGTAGAATGTGTTGTGATAGTTAAATAAGGAGAGAAAAACATGGCAGATGCTAAAATTTTAGCTACTATTGAAAGAACAGATACTGAACAATTACAAATTTCTGTTAGTGAATACAAAGGCAGAAGTTATTTGAATATGAGAATATTTTACACAACTGATGATGGTGCTACATGGTTGCCAACAAAAAAAGGTGTAACTTTCTCACCTGATCAGTTAGATTTGTTAACTGAGGCTATAGAAGAAGCTAAACAAGAATTTATGGCAGCTGAAGCAGAGTAAGTAACTCTCTTTCTTTGTGACACTAGACGAACTGGCGAAATTTTTAGCCGAGTGAGGCTGTGTGCCATATGGCTGAGGGTAGAATTTGTTAGTGAGCTTGCGAACTTACAAATTCGGGTGAGGATGTAAGATGTCAAATCCAAGTATACAAACAAATTTATTTGAAGTCCCTGATAAAAAACTCACACTAAAAAAACGATCCGGTGATGAGCCTTCTATTTATGCTTTAAAATATGCTGTTTGTCTTGTTAATGTAAAAGCACTTGGAGTTAAGACATTCAGCTATATTATTCCGCCTGAAATGAATGATAAAATCAAAATCGGACAAGCTTTGCTTGTTCCTTTTGGTCGCCAAGGCCTTATCAATGCGTTTTGCGTTGGCTTTTCTGATTATTTGCCGCCTGAGATTAAAGCAAAAAAAGTTTCAAAAATTCTTGATGAAACCCCGCTGTTTTCTGTTGAATACTTAAAACTTTTGGAATGGGTTGCCAATTATTATTGTACCGATTTGATAACAGTATTAAATACAGCAATACCGTTAAAACTAATAGAAAAATCTCTAAAAACCGAACAGTCTATAGAAGGGGTAAATGATGTTATTAATAGCTATATCTTAGGGTCTGATGGTTCAAATTCTAAAGTAAAACTTACCAAACGTCAGCTGCAAGTGCTTGAGATTTTGCTGGGAAAAGGCAAAATGCCACTAATTGAGTTTGAAAAATTAGCAAAAACAACGCGTGCAACGATTAAAAAACTTGAGGCACTTGGGTGTGTAAAACTTATTACAGAGCAGGTCTATCGCAATCCTTTAGATATTTTGAAAATTGATAAGAAAGAGGATTTGTTTGAACTTTCAGAAACTCAGCAAAAGGTTTATGAAGGGATTTCAAAGCAAATTAAAGATGAAGTTTCGCCGCAAATTTTATTGCATGGGATAACTGCAAGCGGGAAGACAGAAGTTTATTTTAAATTAATTGATGACACAATAAAATCCGGTAAAAATGTACTGTTTTTAGCACCTGAAATAGCGTTAGCATCGCAGTTAACAAAACGCTTAGCACGAAAATTTGGAACAAAAGATGTCGCCATTTGGCATAGTAGTATTTCAGAAGGCGAGAGGTATGATGTTTGGCAAAAACTTTATAATGATGAGATAAAAATTCTTGCAGGAGCACGATCTGCTGTCTTTGCTCCGCTAAAAAATATTGGGCTTATAATAATTGATGAAGAGCACGAAGGAGCATATAAACAAACTTCTCCGGCTCCACGATATGATGCTCGGCTTGTTGCAAGGAAACTTGCAGAATTTAATTCCTGCCCTTTAATTTTGGGTTCTGCAACACCTGATATTTCAAGTTATTACCGTGCAGTTAATTCCAACCATCTTTATGAAATGCTTAAACGCTTTAATAATGCTAAAGTTGCGCCGGTTAGTGTTATTAATATGCAGGAATATGGACGTGCTGCTTATAAAAGTTTGATTTCAAAACCTTTGCAAACTGCAATAAAAGAAACTCTTGATAATGGTCAGCAGGTAATTTTGCTGATAAATCGGCGGGGATTTTCAACGTATACTCAATGTCAAGGGTGTGGGCACGTTATTGAATGCCCGAATTGTGCGATTCCAATGATTTGGCATGCGAAAGATAATATGCTTAAATGTCATTACTGTAATCATGTGGAATATTTCCCGGATGTATGTCCGAATTGCGGGTTTGAAGGGCTTAAAAATTCCGGTACTGGTACTCAAAAGATTGAACAATACATAAATGATTTGTATCCGGATTATAATGTTGAACGCATTGATAGCGATGTTTTGACACGCAAAGGAGAACATATAAGGCTTTTAGAAAAATTTCAGCGCGGAGATATTGACATTTTGGTTGGAACCCAGATGATTGCAAAAGGTCTGGATAACCCTAATGTTACGCTTGTTGGTGTAATCTCTGCGGATGCAAGTTTTAACCTACCTGATTTTAGGGCGTCGGAACGTGGTTTTCAATTATTAACACAGGTCGCAGGACGCGCAGGACGCGGAGAATTCAAAGGACGTGTACTTTTCCAGACTTATAATCCTGAATATTACGCCCTTGAAAGTGCTAAATCTCAAAATTATTCAGAATTTTACCAAAAAGAAATTAAATCCCGTGAGGATTTTGATTACCCGCCGTTTAGTCAGATTATAAGGCTTATTTTAAGCTCTCAAAATAACTTCCGTGCCGAAAAAGCAGCACAGGAAATAGCTCTAAGACTTTGCACAATGATAGAAAAATTCGGTTTTGGTGAACGATTAGAGGTTCTAGGTCCGACACCGTGTGTAATTGAGCGGATAAACGGTTATTTTAGATTCCAAATTCTTATCAAAAATAAACTTGAAGATAAAGGACATCAGTTTATTTCAAGTTTTTTGAATAAAATTACTGCACCAAAAGACATCCGAATGACAATTGATGTTGACCCGCTTGATATATTATAGCGTGAATTATCGCTTCGACCGAATTCTCCACGGAGTGCGTGAAACTGAATAAGTTTTAAAGCTATTGGCAGCAAAATACCCAGTGCGGCGAGCACCTAGAATTTTTTGAGTTTGGCGTAAGCTGCATCCATGGCTTTTTTACCTAGTTTGCCAAAGTCGATGGTATACATTATGCTTTCGCCGACATTCATAACATCTGTGATATGTCCGATTCCCATTTTATCGTGAAAAACTCTTTGACCTACTTCAAAGGTGTCTTCAACAAATCTGCTTTGTTCTCTTTCACGTTCTTTTTGCTCTGCTTCAAGTCGTTGGGCTTCTTGCTGTCTGCGACGTTCTTCTGCCATACGTTTAATAGCGTTATCCTTCATGAACGCGTCAATTCTTTCTTGTTCGCGCTTCTTGTTTGCTGCAGATTTTACTAGAATTGTGCGCTGCGGTGTTCTATTGGATGCAGGTCTTTGGTGGGTAGAACGGCTTGATGATAAACTTGTCGAAGTTGAGTTTGAAGAAGCAAGTCCGCGTCTTTGCGGTGCTACAAAATTTGCACCAAATCCTGATAATGGTTTTACATACCCATCAGAATCCGTTTTTGATTTTGCTGTTGTAACCGCGCTTCTAAATGTTGATTCACGGCTTAATCTGCCTTCAGATTCCATTGATTCGATTAGGTTTGCCGGAATTTCTTCTATAAATCTTGATGGATTGTAGTATCTGTATTCACCCCAAGTTTGGCGGCGTTTGGCACTGATTAAGTACAATTTTTCTTCTGCGCGGGTAACTCCAACATACATAAGTCGGCGTTCTTCTTCGATTTCAGAATTTGATTGCAGGGTTCTTTGACTTGGGAAAATTCCTTCATCCATTCCGGTAATAAATACAGTAGGAAACTCAAGCCCTTTCGCCGCGTGAAGTGTCATCATTGTGATGTTGTTTGTTTCGTTTTCCATTGAATCAAGATCAGAAACCAATGCTACTTGTTGCAAAAATTCACCAAGCAGATTATCTTCTTCTTCCGGTACAAATTCTTCTGCTACGTTTACGAGTTCTTGCAAGTTATTGATATCATCTTGAAATTCCGGGTCATTTGCGGCTTTTGATTGTAATTCAGCAAGGTAGCCTGATTTTTCAATAACAAGAGTTACAAAATCTTTTAGTGAATATGAGTTTTGTGCATCTTGGAATTTTTTAATAAGTGTTGCAAAATCTTTTAACTTTGATTGAGTTTTTGCAGTTATTGAAGATTCTTCACAAATTTTTATGGCTTCAAATAAACTAATATCTCTTGCATTTGCAAAGTCTGAGAGATTTTTTATTGTTGTATCACCGATTCCGCGTTTTGGAATATTTATTACGCGTCGCAAACTTTGTGAATCATCTGTGTTATTTATCAATTTTAGGTAACAGATAACTGTTTTAACTTCTGCACGATCGTAGAATTTTGTACCGCCATAAATTCTATACGGAACACCTGTTGCCATGCAGGCTTCTTCTAATGCACGGGATTGATTGTTTGTTCTGTAAAGAATTGCAAATTGATTATAATTACCTTTTGCTGTGCGTTTGATGTTGGATACAATATAATTTGCTTCGTCAGCTTCATCTGCTGCAATATAGTAACTTAATTTTTCACCTTCGCCTTTATTTGAATACAAGACTTTTTCAACACGCTCATCGTTATTTTCAATAACAGCGTTTGCAGCATTCAGAATGTGTGCAGTTGAACGGTAATTCTGTTCCAATTTGATCAATTTTGTTTTTGGATAATCTTTTTGAAAATTCATGATGATTGTAAAATCTGCACCACGCCAAGAATAAATTGACTGGTCTACATCTCCTACAACACACAACGAACGCTCGTCGGGAACTTCTTTTGAAAGATTTGTATATAACATATTGACAAGATTATATTGAGCTAAGTTTGTATCTTGATATTCATCCACCATAATGTGCTGGAATCTTTCGTAATACTGGCTGCGAACATCTTCGTTTTGTTCTAAAAGTTTAACTGTAAGCATTAACATATCATCGAAGTCAATTGCATTATTGTTATTTAATGCTTTTTCGTATTCTTCGTAAATAGATGCTATTCTTTGAGATTTGAAATCTCTGGCGTATGTTGCAAAAGTTGTGGCATCCTGCATTTTGTTTTTTGCATTTGATATTATTGTTTTTACAAGTTTGGTAGGATAAACTTTTTCGTCAAGGTTTAATTTTTTTACTGCTCTTGTAATAATTTGATTAGTATCTGAATCATCATAGATTGTGAAATTTTTATCCAGATTTTTACCTGTTGCAGTATTATATTTATCGATATTTTCGCGCAAAATTCTTCCGCAAATACCGTGGAATGTACCAACCCACATATATTTAACCGTATCTTCACCGATAATTTTTCCGATACGTTCTTTCATTTCTTTTGCTGCTTTGTTTGTAAATGTTACAGCCAAAATGTTTCTAGGTTTTACGCCTTGACGAATCATATAGGCGATTCTTGTGGTTAAAACCTTTGTTTTTCCTGAACCTGCGCCTGCTAAAATAAGCAGCGGACCTTGTGTTGTTTGTACAGCTTCCTTTTGTTCCTTATTAAGATTTTCTAATAGATTTTCCATGACCTCTTCCCAAATCAAAAAAAATATGATATAATACAGCATAGTTGAAAAATGTAATTAATGCAATTAGAAGGTAAACAAAAAATGATAGAAAGTGATATGGAAATTTTAATGAGCGCAGACGAAAATTCCGGAGATATACAAAAAATTGTAGTTCCAATCGATGATGATATGGATACAGTCAAATCCGATTCTCCAAATACAGTTGATGAGCTTGCAATGGAACTTGCTACAATTAAACAATCAGCAAAAAAAATTGCTATCATCGGAAGTAGAAATCTCCCAATCACTCATCAACAAATGATTGAAACTCTATCTACAGCTTTAGTTATGCAAGGTAACACAATCATTACATCAGGAGGTTCTTCAGGAACAAATGCTGCTGCTATCCGGGGTGCTATGAAAGCTAATCCTGATAAATTATGTGTAATACTACCGCAAACTATTGGTCAGCAGCCTTCTGATGTTCAGGATCAATTGATAGGTGTTCCTAATATTATTGAACATTCAGATCGAGCTATGATGACATTGGCTGATGCTTCTCGCGTTTGTAACAGAGAAATTATTGATGAATGTAATCAGTTAATCTGTTTCTTATCTCATACAAGTAAAACACTTCATAATGCTGTTCAATACGCTGAAGAAGGTCATAAGGTTATCACAGTATTTTATTTAGATTAATCAGGTTTTTTTATTATGAGTGATAAATTAAAAAATTTAACAGGCAAAAATCCTAAAGATTTTGAGCCTGTTGCTTATAGTCTTATAAATAAGCCTGATGTTGAATTGTTTAAAGAACTTGTTGAAAAAGATGACTTTTTGTTTGATTTTGTAAAACAAAATGTAGCTAATCGTTTAGAAAAAGTTTGTAATAAATCTAATTATCTTAATCTTTTAGCTTTCTTGAAATATTATTCGCCCTATTATGAAGAATTTATTATTTCAATACTTGTAAAATTTGCCGATGAAGATTTGACAGATAAAATTTTGGATTTGTTTGAAAATGGTACAGATGAAGAAAAAACATATTGTGCAAAATATTTTTCTTTTATCCAAGATCCATTAGCTGTTGAATTTTTAGAAAAAAATGCATATAGTGAAAATTCAGCACTTTCAGTTAATTGTGCGGCAACGCTGGGTGTTTTGCATGATCAAAAATCCTATAATGATGCCGTTAATAAACTTAAATCAGATGATGAATTTGAACAGCTTGATGCGGTTAAATTTTTAGTGGCTTACAATGAAAAAAAAGCAATACCAATGATTGTAAAGTGTGTGAAATCGTCGTCTATGGCAGAAAATATTGCAGGCGAACTGCTTTATTTAACAGATTTATTTACTTTGTATCAAAACAATGAACGCGAAGGTTTATATATAGCAAACCTTGTAATAAACGGGCTTGGGGAGATTTTAGGGCTTTCGCAAGTATTTGATTTTCAGCTTTATGAATTTCTTGAAATGCTTGTAAAAAGACCAAAAATATCTGCAATTGCTGCTGTTTTGTTAAATGCAGCCGACAAATTTGAAACTTTAACAGAAAATGACGAATATTTGTTTGATGAAACAAAAGATACTAAACAAGAAATTTTTGATATTAAAAGTTTATTATCATGTTCAGATTTAAGCCTTTTATATGATTTAGTTGATGAAGAATTAAATAAGGACAGTGAATTTATTTTTACAGCTCTTGATTTTACGGAAAATGAAGATAAGGTCAGAAATTTATTAAATTCGTCTAAACCTGCTGTGGTAGTTAAAGCTTTAGAGGTTTTAAAACAGTTCGATTCTCTAACTCAGGATGATAAAAATCTTGCACTTGATTCTGTGAATGATGAAAATATTAAAAATGTTATAATGGCAATATAGGAGAATAGCTTATGCGTTATATTATTACTCGGGAAAGAAATGATGTTCCGGCTGGATTTCGAAATCTTACAGATGATGAAATTGCAAAAGATTTTTTAAAACTTGATGTAGATAAAAGTTATTTTATCTCTAAAAATGAATGGATGATAAATTTTGTAAAACTACTTTCTAAAGATTTAGCATATTTGGAAAAAGAAGGTCCAGATTCTATTATGGCAAAAATTCAAGAGCTGTCTGATGAGTTTGATAAATATGATTTAGACGGAAATAAATATATTGATTATATTGAATATAAAAATTTTTTATCAGATAATATTTGGGTTTCGGAATAGTTACAACATAAACGAACATCCCCAACCAGAACCGTGGATACAATCTTCAACATAGTTGTCTTTATTTAATGTTGGGGTTGAATTTGTTCCGTTTTTAGTACAGCCGTTTGGAGTAACTGAATTTTTGGTAAATCCTGTATAAGGGCTTGTTGCTTCATCAGTAAAGTACATGAAATAAATATCTCGTCCAATAGTATTTGGGCCTTTTCTCCCATTTACATCTACAAAGATTTGATTATAACAATTGAAATTTACCATACTTCCATTCATTAAGGTGTAGGTGAGTGGAGTGTATCCTGTATTTAAATTTTGTTTTTCTTTATTTTTATTGTACCAAATATGCTGGTAGTCCCAATATGTGGTTATGGAATTTTTTGGCCATTCTGACGAATTATTGTATTTAGTATCTTCTGTAATTTCATTACAGTTTATTCCGGAAGTTTGTACTTTCATATATTTTTGAAGTTTACAAAAATATACTGGCATTTGTATCCAATTAATAGATGTGTATGTCTCTTCTGTATCATTATATACTAATTTCATTGCCTGGCTTAAATCAGATATAGATTTCTTATAAGCTGCTCTAAATTGTTTATCCTGAGTGTTAGTTATTAGTGAAGGAATTGTTAGTGCTGCAACAATGCCAATAATTCCTAAAGTTATTAATACTTCCGCTAGTGTAAAACCTATTTTTATCATAAACCCTCCAAAAATAAAAAGTTTTTATTGTCGTTTACAATATATATATTGCATTAAACATATAATAAATTGTAGAATAAATATTGTCAAGTGATTAGAATTTCTTTATGGATAAAAAAGAAATATTAAAGGAGTTTGGTAGAAACCTTAAGGCCGAAAGGCATCGGGCAGGTTTATCTCAAGAGCAGCTGGCTGAAAAAATCGGAGTATCTTATGGACAGGTTGTTGGGATGATAGAAAGAGGAGAAACAAATACTTCGCTTTCTGTTATTGTAGGGATAATGGATGCTTTAGATTTAGATTTTGATAAGTTATATAAAAGAAATATGTAAGAAAAATGCGGCTTCTGAAAATTTTCAGAAGCCGCATTTTTAATATTTTAATTATATATTATGTTGCGGTTTGAGCTTTTTTAGTTTTTCTTTCTTCCCAGAAATCAACAATCATACTGCAGAAGAAAATACTTGAATAAACTCCGACGAGTACACCAAGCATCATTGCAAGAACGAAATCTTTTGTTGTAACTCCGCCAAAGAAATATAATGCTGCAAGTGTTATAAAAACTGTTAATGAAGTGTTTATACTTCTTGCAAGAGTTTGGTTAACTGAAGCATCAACGATTTCTCCAAATGTCATTTTCTTACCATAGTATCTTAAGTTTTCTCTAATTCTGTCAAATGTTACGATAGTATCGTTGATAGAAAAACCTATAACTGTTAATATTGCTGTTAAGAATAAACCATCAACTTGTACATCACAAAAGATTCCCAAAAGTGAAAATACACCGGTTACAAATAATACATCATGCACAAGTCCTAAAATCGCAGCAACCGCATATTCAAATTTAAATCTTAATGAAATATAGATAATCATACCTAAAATTGCCAGAGCTAGTGCGATTAAAGACATCTTGAATAATTCTTTCCCCAATGTAGGACCGACTGATGATACTTGAATAAGTTCAGCATCTTTGTATTCACTTTTTACTGTATTTGTAATTTGTTCAGCAGTTTCAGAACCTTCATCGATAAATTTTGTTCTTATTGAAATTATAGACTTAATGTTATTGTTTTCTGCGGTTGGGTTAACGTTTAAGATTTGGATGTATGGATTTTGAACATCAATTTTATCTAAATCTTCACGAGTTTTTGCAACTGCATCATTATCGATTGTTTCCGGAACACCATATTGAAGTATAGTTCCGCCTGTGTAGTCGATACCGACTTTAACAGGAGCGTGTGTCGGGTAAGTTACCATTGAATAAATCATAGCAGCAATTCCCGGTAATAATAAGCATGCGGATAATACCATCCAAAGAACTCTGTATTTTACAACATGCACTGTTTTATTGAAATTAAACATTTTATATTTACCTCAACTTTCCTAGTCTAAAACCCCAAAGCGTGCTTTTTCACGTTTGGTTTCTGTACTTCATAACCTTTACCGATTTCGTCTTTAGAAAGACCAAACAATGCAGGATATTTTAATTCTCCTGTACCGAAGATTAAGTGCATGAAGTTTTTAGTAACAGTAATTGCTGTAAACATTGAAACTATAACACCCATTGCAAGTGTTAAGGCAAAACCTTTAACAACGCTTGTTCCTAAGAAGTATAGGATTATACAAGTTAAAATTGTTGTCATGTTTGAGTCGAAAATACTTGTAAATGCTCTGTCAAAACCTGAATTAATAGCTGTAAACAAGTTTCTGCCAGCTTTAATTCTTCTTTAGTTCTTTCGAAAATCAAGATATTAGCATCAACTGCCATACCAACAGATAGAATGAAACCAGCGATACCTGCTAGTGTTAATGTAACAGGGATAACTTTGAATAATGCAAAAAGTATTAATGCATAGATTACAAGTGCAATATCTGCAACCAACCCTGGTAATCTATAGTAAAATACCATAAATATCATAACAAGTCCGATACCTAAAAGACCTGCAAATTTAGATTTTTCGATACTATCAGCACCTAAAGTCGGTCCTACAGTGTTTTCTTGAATGATATCTGAAGGAACAGGTAAGTGCTCCTGCATTTAACAGGTTAACCATTTTTTCAGCTTCTTCATATTTGAAATCCGCTAGAACCGCCTGAAATTTCAGCTCTACCGCCAAAGATTGCTTCACTGATAACAGGAGCGGAAATTTCTTCATTATCAAAGAAAATTGCCATTTGTTCACCTACTAATTTTTGAGTAAGTTCAGCAAATTTTGTTGCACCTTTTCCGTTGAATTCAAGAGAAACTGTCCATTGACCTGTTTGATCTGAGCCAATTGAAGCTGATTTTAAATCTTCACCGGTTAAACCTGTAGATTCCCACAATAATAATCCTTTTTCATCTCTTGCCGGTTTTTTATTTTCATCAAATACCGGTTGTTTAAATTCTAACTGAGCAGTTTTGCCTAGAAAAGCTTCTGCTTCTTTAAGGTCTGTAACGTTAGGAATTTCTACAATAAGTCTTTTGTCACCGACTTGAGCAACACTTGTTTCTGATACCCCTAGTTTGTTAACACGGCTTTCGATTGCATACTGCAAACGGCTCATAACTTCAGGAGTAATTTTTCTGATTGAATCTGTAGTTCTTGCTTCAAGCATAATTCTTGAACCACCTACAAGATCAAGTCCAAGTTTTGTTGGTTTTTTGTAGATTGCAAAAATACAAGCAAGTACTATTGCTACAATTACCCAAAACATAATAATCTTGTTTTTCAATTTTTTACCCTCTTATATGTTCTACTTTTACTGTTTTTATTGTGATAATAATTCAAAGTTTATAAAAAAGAACTAGTCCTCGTTGCTTAATTCTGATTTTACACTGTCTATTACTTTGAATAATTCAATTCTGTCTTCTTCTGACAATCTGGCTAATGGTTTTCTCACATAGTCATGAATAAGACCTTTATAAGCTAATGCTGCTTTAACTGGTACCGGATTAGGTGCCATAAATAATTTTCTAAATACCGGATAAAGTTTTTTGTGCATATTTCTAGCCGCAATTAATTCACCTGACTTAAAGTTTCTAATCATAGATTTGATTTCAGAACCAAAAATATGAGAAGCAACAGAAATTACACCGTGAGCACCTAATGACATCATTGGTAAAGTTAAACTGTCATCACCTGAATAAATTACAAAATTTTCAGGACATAACATTTTTAATTCTGTGATTTTATCCATATCAGGGAAGCTTTGTTTAAGACCAACAATGTTGTTATATTTTTCAGCCAAATAAGCAACTGTTTCCGGAAGCATATTTACTCCTGTTCTGCCCGGAATATTATATAGAATTATTGGCAAATCAGTTGCTTCTGCAACTGCAGAAAAATGTTCAATCATACCTTGCTGGTTCGGCTTGTTATAGTATGGTACAACTGATAAAATTGCGTCGACTTCTTCTTTTTGTGCAAATTTTGTATATTCAATAGCAGAAGCTGTTGAATTTGATCCTGCGCCAAGTATAATTTTTGCTCTGTTGGCAACAGCTCTTTTTACAGAATTAACAAGTTCAATTTCTTCTTCATTGGTTAATGTTGGAGATTCACCAGTAGTCCCGGCTACAAGAATTGCATCACTGCCGGAATTTATTAAATGTGCTGCAAGTGATTCAACTTTATCATAATCGATTGCGCCTGATTTTCCCATCGGCGTAACCATAGCTGTAATGACTTCTCCACAATCGTATCTTAGTGCCATATAAGTATCCTCTTCCCTAGTCTATAACACTTTAATTATAGTACAAAAGTAATAATATTGCGTAAATATTAAGATATTTAATTTAATTAATATGGATGAAAATTTTATTTTCTAATATTTTGTGCTAAAATTTTTAATATGAAATGGAATAATTTACCGAAGAAAAAAAGGTTGTATATAGTAGCGTTATTGACAATTGGCGGTATTTTAGCTTGGGCATTTATTACTGCCGGTGTAATAACGCATGATTTTAATCGTAAGCAGTTAGAAGCACGTGGCGATGAACAAGAGGCTATTGTTAATGGTATAATTTTGACTGAAACAAAAGATGAACAAAAATATTGGGAAATCTATGGAGATACTGGAAAGTGGGATAGTTCAAGAGGTGTTGCCCAATTGAATAAAGTTATTGGTAATTTTTATAAAGATAATGAAGTCTCGATGAGTTTTGAATCATCTAAAGGGACTTATAATTCTAAAGAAGGTGATATTACCTTACACGAAGATACTTTTATTGTGCTAAAAGATGGAATTACATTGAAAGCCGATAATCTTCACTGGGTAAATTCACATTCTCCGATTGTAGCAGAAGGGCATATTAAAATTCAAAAAGGCAAAGAGTTGTTATCTACCGCTGATAAAATTATTATAAGTCCGGATTACAACAGTTTTAAGATAGTCGGAAACACTGTTTCAAAAGTTTATGAGGATAAAAAATAGTATGAAAAAAGTATTAGCTAGGGTTTGTTGCAGTAGTTTTACTTGCAGGGATTGGTGTTCAAGCTTCTGATTTGATTATTGAATCTAAAAACCAAACATTTAATGAATCTGATAATAAAATTAAATTCAATGGCAATGTAAAGGTTACCGTTGATGATTTGAAAGGTCGTTGGAGACAGTGCTGATGTTAATGTGACAAATGATCAAAAGCTTGATACGGCAACTTTTTATGATAAACCATACGCTTTTGAAATTAAGAAAAATAAAAAAAGAGAAGTGAAAGCAAATATTTTAAAAGTTTCCCTTATTACAAAGATTATAAGAGCTGAAGGTGATACGCAGTCTGTTGTTTTTGAAGGAAAAACTCCAGTTGTAGTAATTAATGCCGATGTTCAAGAATATGATACAAAAACAGGTGTTATGACAGCAACAGGTGCTGTTACAATGCTTTATAAAGATATTGAAACTTTTTCTAACGGAGCTCAAATTACAACTGATAAAAATGGAGATTTGAAAAAGCTGGTTTTGTCAGGAAATGCAAAAGTTAAACAAGAAAATAATGAATCTTACGCAGATAAATTTGTATATGAAGCCTCAACCGGAAATTTAACAGCATATGGAAATACGACTTCAAATGCTGTAATGGATGATGGGTCAAAATTAGTTCTTAAATCAAGTTATCAGGAATACAATCAGAAAAAATCCATATTCAATGCCAGCGGTAATGTGAGAATTTGGTATCAGGATTATTATGCTGCAGGACCAAAAGTTACATTGTATCCTACACCTGGTTCTACAAAACCTAATGAAGCTTATTTTACCGGGCGTTCAAGTATAACTCAGGGTGTTCGTACAATTTATGCTGATAAAATTAAAATGACAATGAGTCCAAAAAGCTTTGATGCACAAGGTAACACAAGAACTGTTATTAAAAATATCGGCTCGGGTTCAGATGATAATGTGACATTAGGTTTATAGGAAACTAATCATGCAAGAAAAAATTGATAACGCGATAGAATGTTTTAAGAAAAAAGACTGGAACGGTGCAATTGATTTATTCACCTCTATTCTAGAAATAGAAACAGATAATGCGGAAATTTATAATAATTTAGGTTTATGTTATTCAAATATCGGTGATATTGAAAAAGCTGAGAAAAATTACTTAAAGTGTATTGAACTAAATCCACAAATTCCACAATGTTATATAAATCTTGTTGATTTGTATTACACACAAAGGCGCTTGGGTGAAGGAATTAATATATTATCTTATGCTATAGATATGCTTCCTGATGATATTATTTTCAGACATTATCTTGCAAGATTTTATATGGAAGATGCTAAAAGTGATTTAGCGATTGATGAATTAGTTTATATTTTGGAAAAACAACCTGATAATTATGATGCATATTATGATTTAGCTAAAATTTATTTTGAATTTGGGAATTATGATTCTGCGATTGAAAATTTAGAAAATGTTTTGGAATTCAAACAAGATAATGAATTGATTTATTATTATTTAGCAGAAGCATATCAGGCAAATGATGAGATTGATAAAGCTTTATCAAATTTTTTGAAAGCAATTGCAGCAAATAATAAATTTCATCCTGCATATAAAAAAGCTGCAATATTATTTATGGCCCGCGGGGATTACGAGGACGCGATTGAGTATTTTGAGGACTATCTGAATTTTGATATTCCGGATGAAGAAAAGAAAAGTGTCAATGATTTGATTCAAAATATAAAAGGTAAGATGAATAGTTAAATGAAAAGAAAGTTTTGGATTGCGTTTTCATCAATAGAGCAAATAGATAGCAGCTTTATACAAAAGCTGTATGAGCATTTTGGCGATATTGAAACGGCATTTAACGCATCTTTATCTGAATTAAAAAATATAGATGGTCTTAGTGTAAAAAAATGTGAAAACTTTTTAAAGTATAGAGATAGAGTTGATATTGACAGAACTTTTGCTAATGTGGAAACTCGAGGGATAAATTTTTTAACTCTCGAAGATGATAATTATCCAAAAATGTTAAGACAGATTTCTAATCCGCCCGCTGTTTTGTATTATAAAGGAAAACTGTTTGAGTGTAATTTAGAAAAAACTCTTGCGGTTGTTGGTTCCCGCAGAGCAAGTTCTCATGGCAGAGAGGATTTAAAAAAGATTTTATCTGAACTTGCAGGAACAGATATTTGTATTGTATCAGGGCTGGCATCAGGTATTGATACGGTAGCTCACACTTGTGCCATAGAAAATAATTTAAAAACAATTGGTGTTATTGCGAGTGGTTTTGATTATACATATCCTGCAAGTAATAAAACACTATATCAAAATATTGAAAATGGTTATGGAGCAATTTTGAGTGAATATTATCCGACGTTTGAACCTATAAAATTCAGATTTCCTCAAAGAAACAGAATAGTTTCAGGATTGTCATATGGAACACTTGTCGCAGAAGCTTCGTTAAAAAGTGGCGCATTGATTACTGCGAATTTAACTTTAGAACAGGGTAGAGAGTTAATGTGTATTCCAGGATTGATTTCTAATCCGAATACTCAGGGTATTTATAAACTTTTGAAAAACGGTGCAACTCTTGTTACTGAAAGTTCTGACATATTAAATGCTTTAAATTGGGAGATTAAATCAGAAGGCAAAGGGGAGCAGTTAACTTTACCAATGCTTACAACAGAAGAAGAAAAGATTTTCAATGCTCTTGAAATAGAGGAAAAAGGAGTAGATGAATTACTTGCTTTAACAAAATTAAAGCTTGACGATTTATTGATAAACTTGACAACGATGGAGCTTAAGGGCATAATAAAACAGAGTGGCGGGGATAGATATAAGAAGGTATAAGAAAAATAAATGGCAGAAACTAAAGAGACAAAAAGTAAATCTAAAGAAAAATCATTAGTAATAGTCGAGTCGCCTGCAAAATCTAAAACTATTAAAAAGATTCTTGGCGGAGAATTTCAAATAGAGGCAAGTTATGGACATATTAGGAATTTGCCAACCAAAGATTCTGCAACTGATAATCTGGGGTTTGATGTTAATAACAATTTTGAACCTAAGTTTGAGGTTATTCCTGGTAAACAAAAAGTTGTGTCAAAATTGAATGAACTTGCAAAAAAAGTTGATAAAATATACCTTGCATCCGACCCCGATCGTGAGGGAGAAGCTATCGCATGGCATGTGAGACAAGTTTTAAAAGTGCCTGATGAAAAGATTTATCGAATTGTTTTTAATGAAATTACGCCAAAAGCAGTTAAGCATTCTGTAGCTAATCCTCGTACTATTGATATGGATATGGTTCAAGCTCAGCAAACTCGCCAGATTTTGGACAAGCTTGTAGGTTTTAAATTAAGTCCTGTTTTGTGGAAGCAAATTGGTAATCGCAACCTTTCAGCAGGACGTGTTCAGTCTGTTGCGCTTCGTATGATTTGTGAGCGTGAAGAAGAAATTGAAAAATTTATTCCTCAAGAATACTGGTCAATCCACGCTAATCTTGATAAAGATGGCAAAATGTTTGAAGCTGAATTATCAAAAATTAAAGGTAAAGCTGTAGAAAAAACTATTAAAAATAAAGATGAAGCTCAAAAAATTGTTGATTATTTAACTAATCCTGAAACTCAATATGAAGTAGCTAAGGTTACGAAAAAAACTACAAAACGTAAACCTACAGCGCCATTCATAACTTCAACTATGCAGCGTGCAGCATCATCAAAACTTGGTTTTGGAGTATCTAAAACAATGCAGGTTGCTCAAAAACTATATGAAGGTATTGAAATTGATGGTACTCCTGTTGGTTTGATTACTTATATGAGAACAGATTCAGTCAGAATTTCTGATGATGCACAGGATATGGCGCATGATTTTATTTTGCAAAATTATGGTGAAAAATATTATCCTGAAAAAGCAAATGTTTATGTAAAAGGCAAACAAAATGTTCAAGATGCGCACGAAGCTATTCGTCCGTCTTATCCGGAAAGAACACCTGAAAGTATTAAGCAATATCTTGATAATGATCAGTATAAATTATATAAACTTATTTGGGAAAAATTTATGTCTTCTCAAATGGCTCCTGCTGAAATTGCAAATAAAACAATTGAAATTGAATCAGGAGATTATACTTTACGTGCAGGAACAAGCAAAGTTATGTTTGATGGTTTCTTGACATTATATAATGATTCGGAAGAAGATGATGATAAAGCATCTGATGCTAAAATTCCTGATTTGGAAAAAGGTGATAAAGTTGTTTGTAAGAAAATTACACCTAAGCAGCACTTTACTCAGCCACCTCCAAGATATAATGAAGCCTCTCTTGTCAAGGCATTGGAAGAATACGGAATTGGTCGTCCGTCAACTTATGCTACAATTATTACGGTTATTCAGACCCGTAAATATGTTGAGAAGAAAGATAAAGCGCTTCATCCAACGCTTCTTGGTAGAACTGTGTCTAAGCAGCTTGTATCACAATTCTCTGATATTATGGATTACAAGTTCACTGCAGGCATGGAGGAAAAACTTGATAAAATTGCAGAAAAAGAAGCAGTTTGGGTAAAGGTTTTGCAAGATTTTTATACTCCGTTTATGGAAGAAGTTAATTCTGTGATGAAAACAGCGCAAAAAGTTACTATAGAAACAAAGATTAATTGTCCTAATTGTGGCAAACCTATGGTTCTGCGTTCAAGTAAAACCGGTTCACAATTCTTAGGTTGCTCAGGTTATCCTGATTGCAAAACCACTATGTCCATTAATGTTATGCAAGAAATGGAGGCAGGGGTAAATGAAGATGGAACATCTGAAAAACCGAAGGAGATTTGTGAAGAAAAATGTGAAAAATGCGGTTCAGATATGATATTTAAGCTTGGACCGTATGGTAAGTATATGGAATGTACAAATGAGGATTGCAAAAATCGTAAACCATATCGTAAGTCCACAGGTGTGACTTGTCCAAAATGTGGTAAAGGTGTTATTGTTGAACGTAAATCAAAACGTGGAACGGTATTTTACGGTTGCAACCAGTATCCTGATTGTGATTTTGTATTGTGGAATGAGCCAACTGGTGAAAATTGCCCTACTTGCGGCAGCTTATTAGTTAAAAAAGTACTCAAAAAAGGTACTGTTATTGCTTGTTCAAGTATGAAATGTTCATATAAAGTAGAACCAGAGCAAACTGCTCAGGAAGAATAAGTTATTTTTTCTTATAAGCGGGTACGGTCATATTTATGGTTACATTAATTTATTTAAAAATTAACTAGTTATGAAATAGTGGAAAGTAATTGTACAAAATGTAAAAATCTTGTATAATTAGGTTGCAATACTTAAAAAGAGGAAAATTTGTGACTGTTGATAAGATGGAATTGTTAAAACGTTATAAAGAATTAAAGGCACAGGGCGTTAGTATTACTTTAATGGAACTTAAAAAGCAGATGGAATCCTCGGGGGTAAATGAGGTAAACAATATTTCGTCTTCTGGATCAGATATTTCAAAGGTTAATGATTCCTCTCTCAAAGTCGGATGTCAGGATGATAGTTCTATTGTTTCAGAATCTGCTCCTATGGAACAAGGGGTTCCGTCTGTAACATCATCATGGACAACATCTTATTATTCAGGATCTGAAAAACCACAGCTTGAATCTATTAAAACACCTGATTCATACTCAGGAAATTTAATATCCGCTCCTGTTCAGGATTCAAATTATTCAGATAATTTCAATGCTAGTTATACCTGGGGTGTTCAACCGCAGCTAAAATCTCAAACATTACCTCAACCGCAATTTGTTGAACAATCAAATATCACTTTTGAAACTCAAAAAGCGACAAAGTTTTGCTTAATAGGTTATCCATTAGGGCATTCTTTGTCTACTTATATTCATAAAGCCGGTTTTAAAAGTTTAGGGCTTGATTTTACATATGAAATTTTGGAAACCCCGCCTGATAGTCTTGTTGATAGAATTAAGTTTTTAAAATCGAATGATTTTGCAGGATTTAATGTAACTATTCCTTTAAAACTTCCAGTGACTTTATTTTTGGATGAAGTAGATTCATCAGCCGATGTAGTAGGTGCTGTGAATACAATTGTGATAAATCCTGATAAAACTTTAAAAGGTTATAATACTGATGTGATTGGATTTAGAAATGCAATTCCGGGTGATATTATTTTAGCCGGAAAAACTGCCGGAGTTCTTGGTACAGGTGGTGCCGCGCGTGCTGCAATTACCGCTCTTGCTCAATCTCAGGTGAATAAAATTAAAGTCTTTACAAGGAATATTCCAAATTGTGTAGAATTGATGAGCTTTTTACGTGCAAAATTCCCGCTTGTAGAATTTGAAGTTTATCAAATAGAACGCATTAGAGATTTATCAGATATTCATATTCTTGTTAATACAACACCTATAGGAATGCAGGGACGCGCTGCTGATTTTACTCCGGTTGAGGAAAATGAGCTTAGAACACTTCCAACAGGAGCTCTTGTTTATGATGTTATTTATAATCCTAAAAAGACTGTGTTACTTAAGCTTGCGGAGAAAAACGGATATCGAACAATAAATGGGGTTGATATGTTTATTCATCAGGCTGTTGCAGCTGAAGAGATTTGGACTGGAAGAACTCCGGATTTTAAAGATATGAAAATTGCAGCTTTGGAAAATCTATAAATTATATTAACGCGAAATTTCATCATTCTGAACCGAATTCAGAATCTCAAAATTTCGCGTTGTTTTAAATATTTATATCAGATTTTTACCTAGTTTTTTTACTGTTTCAATATCTTCACTTGGAGCTTTCCCAACTGTTGTAAGATAATTTCCTATTAAGATCCCTTCAACAGAAGTTTTGAGTGCAAGTTCTTGATTTTCTTGAGATAACTTCATTCTACCGCCGCAGAAACGAATCACAGCATTAGGGTTTGCAATTTTAAACACTGAAATTGTTCTTAAAATATGTTCTTCATCTATTTTATCGTGGTAGTTTTCGAATGGTGTTTCAGGGATCGGCATTAAAATATTTATAGGAATTGAATCAGGTTCAATTTCAGCAAGCTCTATTGCCATTTCAATGCGTTGTTCAACGCTTTCTCCCATACCTAAAATAACACCGCAGCATAACTCCATTCCGTATTTTTTTACAAGTTTGCAAGTATTAATTCTGTCTTCATAAGTATGTGTTGTACAAATTTCAGGATAATATGAACGGCAGGTATTAATATTGTGGTGGAATCTTTTTAAACCGGCATCAGCAAGTTGTTTTGCCTGTTCTTCGTTTAAAATCCCGATTGATGCACAAGAGTTTAAGCCTTCCTCATTGATTTCTTTAATCATTTCAAGTTCTATTGCAAAATCTCTGCCTTCATCAGGAGTTCTTCCGCTAGTTACAATTGCAAAACGTGAAACATGGTTTTCTTTAGATTCTTTTGCTGCTTTTATAACTTCATCAACTTCAACTAACGGATAAGATTCAATATTTGTGCAGTAATGAGAACTTTGCGCGCAGTATTTACAGTTTTGCGAACATTTGCCGTTACGAGCATTTATTAGTGAGCAAAATTCAATGTTATTTGACATATATTTTGCGGATTCATTTAATAATTTCTCAAGTGGTAAATTATAAAATTTTAATAATTCTTCTTTTGTATATTTTTTTTCAATTGTGCTATTCATATCCAAGCCTCCTTTAGGTCATGTATTAGTCTTATCCTACGTCAATCATAGCGTGATGTCAATTTTATGGTAAAATTAGGTTAAAAGGAGAAGTTTTATGGCAGGAATTTTAAATGTACAATTAAAACCAACTATTGGTGATAAGGAAATTAATATAAAAAAAGTTGAACATTTTATTAAAAAATATTCTGATAAAAAACTTGATTTAGTTGTGTTGCCGGAATTTTTTTCGACAGGTGTGGATCATAAGTCATTTTTAAATTCTCCGGAGGACGAACTTGGCGGGGAAACTATCTCAAAAATTTGTGAACTTGCGAATAAATATAATACAAATATTGTTGCAGGTACAGTTATTGAAAGGACAAATGACAAGTTATATAATACTTCATTTGCCATAAGTCGCGAGGGTAAAATTCTTGAAAAGTATCGCAAAATTCATTTGTTCAATTATATGGGCGGAACAGAAGGAGATAGAATTACTCCTGGTGATAGATACGTTGTTGTAGGTTTTGATTTTGCAAAAGTAGGTATGGCTATTTGTTTTGATATGCGATATCCTCAGCAATTCAAAAAGTTAGCGCAGATGGGAGCAGAAATTATAGTCTTACCGACAGCTTGGATTGTGCCAAATGAGGTTTATCAAGACAAAGATGCGTTATGTTTTGCGCAGGATACCTGGATTGCTATGAATAAAACCCGTGCTTTTGATAATTTGGTTTATGTTGTTTCTTGCAATCAAACCGGTCAAGTTAATTCTGAAATGGGCGGAATCGGAAATTCAATGATAGTTGCGCCGACTTCTCAAATCTTAGCAAATGCAAAAAACGATCAAGCAGCAGTCTATGCTGATATTGACTTGGAAATAGTAAAATATTATAAAACAATTTATCCCATTGCAAATATTGACTAAGGGGGTAGGGGTGAGAGTCCTGAAATCTATTCCTCAAAAATAAATCTGGGATGTTAAGTTATAAAAAATGCGCGGGTTCAATAATTTGAACCCGCGCATTTTTACAATTGTTTTTAATTATTAGTCAAAAACGTAGCTGATAATTGCAGCTTCTCTAGCTTTTTTAATTGCTTTTGCAATCATTCTTTGGTGAGCTGCACAGTTACCTGTGATTCTGCGCGGAATGATTTTTCCAGCTTCTGTTAAGTATCTTTTCAACTTAGCAGCATCTTTGTAATCGATAGATTCAACTTTGTCAGCACATAAACTGCAATTTTTACGTTTTTTCTTATCTTCTTGTCTTGCCATTTTTTAATTTGCCTTTCTAGCCTTATAATTGTACTTTTAATTATTTTTGTTTGTTCGCTTACGCTTTATTGCGGTGCTCCTTGCTCGTTACACTCTCGAGTGCGGACTCCGGACTCATACCGGCTTACGTATTCTAAAACGGAACTTCTTCATCATCCATTAATACATCAGTGTTAGCATCAGGAGATGATTCCATTTCTCCAAATGTAAGAATATCTCCGTCATCACTTGATGATGAAGATGAACTTCCGCCCATTAGCTCAATAGTAGATGCTTCGATTTCAAAAACTTTTTTGTCTGTTCCGTCATCCATTTTGCTGATTCCGCATTGAAGTCTGCCTTCAACCAAAACTTTTTGGTTTTTAGAAAGCCCAGCAACAACAGATTCTAACGCTTGTCTTTTTGAAATTACTCTAATCAAAGTTTCTTCTTTGTTCCAACATTCATAACGAAAGATGAAACAGCCACATTGTTAGATGTAAATCCTGTTTTAGGTGCTTTGTAAACTATACCTGTTACTACTGCTTTTGCTAATGTCATTATTTTTCCTTTGTTTTTTATTGTTACCCTGCACTGACCAGAGTTCCTGCTCGGTGATTCAGGGGTATATGTTTATCTGTTAATTAAGGGTTCGTTCCCTAGCACTCAACTTCACCCTACGCAAAATTCGCTGTCTTGAATTTTTCAGCGCTCAGGTTAACTATACAGAAGCTTTTACAGAAACTTCCATAAACATTGTTCTAAGGATGTTGTCATTTAATCTTAATTGTCTTTTGAATTCTGCAACTTTGTCAGCAGGTAAAGATAAAATGCTTGTAGAGAAGAAACCATCTCTGAAGTTTTGGATTTCATAAGCTAATTTTTTTCTGCCAGCTTTTGTCTGTAGAAACAACGTTTCCACCGAATTCAGTGATTGTAGAGTTGATTTTTTCAATAACTTTTTCAACTTCTTCAGCATCTAAGTTTGGTTTGAATATAGTCATTAATTCATAAGTTTTCATTTAAATTTTCTCCTTTTACTATTTTTCTAGTGTATGATTAAATCTTACCATGAAAAAAGAAATTATTACAACATGTACTGTGCATTAAAGCTGTATTGAGCAGGACCGATTAAGAAAATATCTTTGTTAGGATTTTGTGAATTTCCGCTCCATTCAACGCTTACAGCCCCGCCAAGGAGATTAACTTTTACTTTTTGTTCTGTTAAGTTATTTAAAACGCAGGCAACAACACTAGCGCAAGCTCCTGTTCCGCAGGCTAAAGTTATTCCGCATCCACGTTCATAAACTCTCATATCAATTTCGTTACGGGAATTTACTTTTACAAACTCGGTATTAGTTTTTTCCGGGAAATACGGGTGTTTCTCAATATCAGGACCGTAATTTTCGGCTAAAAACATTGGGTTTTCTTCTGTAAAAATTATACAATGTGGATTTCCCATTGAAACTGGTGTTAAGTCAAATTTTTTATCCCGAATTTGTACGGTTTTTTCTCCTTTAAACGGAATTTTAGAATACTCTAAAATTGGTGTTCCCATATTAACTTTTACAGTTCCGTCATCTTGAATTTCAGGTTTAATAATTCCTGCAAGTGTTTTTACACTAAATTGTTTTTTATTTACTAGTTTTTTATCATAAACATATTTTGCAAAACATCTCATACCATTTCCGCACATTTGAGCGGTTGTTCCATCTGAATTATAAAAATACCAGGCAATGTCTGTTTCACTGTTTGGATTAGTATCTGGGATAATCATACCGTCAGCACCAATTCCAAAATGTCTGTCACAAAGCTTTATTGCTAAATCTGCCATTGAAAGCCCGGATTTTTTAAATTCTTCATAATCAAGAATTACAAAATCATTACCACATCCTTGCATTTTAGTTATATTAATTGTTGTCATAATTCACCTCGGGGTAAATTATAACATAAAGTGATTATGTGGTAAAGAAAGTCTTATGCTTTCATATTCATCGGTTCGTAAACTTTTTGTTGTTGAGTCTTTTTTGTTATTTTTTCTTCTTTAGTAAGTGGTGTATCCCAATATTGAGCAACTTTTTTACCGATTTTTTGACCGATTGTTGAAGATGTGATTGAACCTGCAACAAATACTAATCCTTTAATTATCGGAATCCATTTTTTATTTACTGGTAATTTTTCTAAAACCTTATCAAGATGTTTTTTCATCAAACCTTCACCGATAAACATACCTGCAAGGCAACCTGTTTCTGTAATTATAGTATTTTTTCTCTCTTCTTTATCAGCTAAAGCAACTTTTAAACCACTTGACGCTACAATTAATGGGTTAACATTATCGCTTGCAAATTTTACAACTTTGCCAAGTTTGCTTACAACTTTATCGCTTTTAGCAACTTCAAGTCCTTGGCTTAAGGCTTTAGAAATAGGGTTATCCATTTGTGCTGCTGCTTTAACTGCTGCTGCACTTTGACCAACTGTAACAGGTAATCTTCCGATATCACCGGATGTGGTCTTATCTGCATTTCTCACAGAAAATAAAGCTGTTGCTACATTACTGTATGCCATAAAACAATTTACCTTTTCACACTATAACCTACACTTATATAAAGTATTTTTTTTATGTGAAATTGCAAGTGTTAATAAATTGTTTACATTTTTTAATGTTTTTCTAAAACGGTTTCTGTTATTTGAGTTGCGTTTATTTTTAGACAGTCTAATTTATCGCAAGTAGTTTGACGTTTTGCCCATAAACAAGGTTTTAAATTACAACTATCATTTGCCATAATAGGAATTACATTTTCTGATTTTGGAATAAGGGCATTTACATCAGTTGGTCCAAATATTACATAAGTTTTTACCCCAAGAGCTACAGCAACATGAAGCGGCGCGGAATCCGAACACAAAAATTTTTCAGCTGATGAAATAAGTTCAGCAAGCTCTTTTAGATTTTTGGTTGTACCATAAAGGTTATCAAAATTTTGAGTTCGAACTGTTTTTAAAATTGTTTCAATACATTCTTTATCATCAGGACCTCCAACAAGCATAACTTTTTTCCCTTCTGAAACAAGTAAGTCGATTGTATTTGCCCAGACTTCAGGTGTAATTGTTTTGATACAATTTTTTTGTATACTTAACTTACTAACACCGGGATGAATTAGAACAGAATTGGATATTTTTTCTTTTTTATTTATATTTATTTCAGGAAGTTCTGTATTGTAGTTTGTTATATTCCGAATTAGGTCATGATACATTTTGCATGCATACTGATTTTTATTAAGCGGCATAGCATTTGTCAAAAGTATTTGACTTAATTTACCTGTATCATAACCGCATCGCGTTTTTATACCTGTTAAGAATAAAAGTATACTAATTAATTTGTTTCCGCCAGATGATATTATGATGTCATATTTTCCTTGTCTTGCTTTTAATAAAAGTTTAAGCATTTCAAGATATTTGTTTTTACCTTTTATGTCTATTAATATTAAATTATCAATAATATCCGTAAGGTCTTTCACTCCCTTACTACGGGGCTCAAGGGCAAGAGTAATTTGTGACTCCGGAAATTCTTTTTTTAATGAAATAAGTGTTGGTAAAAAGAATATTTCATCACCAATTCCGCCAAAATTTATTGCAAGAATTTGTTTGTTCATTTATTACCTCAAACTTTCTGGAACTGCCATTGGTATAGGTGTAATTTTATTGGCAGGTTTAACAGGAACAGGAGCAGCTGGTGTAATTGTTTTGTTTTCCGCTGGAGTTTGAGATTCTTTTGTCGTAGCAGTCGGAGTTTCTTCTTGTTTTGGTTGTTCTTCAGGTTGTTGTGCCGGTTGTTCTATTTCTTTACCTTCATTTGCCGGATTTTCTTCATCTCCGATGACTTTTGCGTTATTGTAGCCACCACTGTAGTTTTCAAGCTCTATTGGCGGATAGTCAAAATCTTTTGCCCCAAGATCTCTTGTTGCTACGGTCATAACTTCTTTCCATATTTTTGCCGGTAAAGTTCCGCCATAAAGGCCGTTAATACGTTTATTGTTATCATCTCCAACCCACACGCCTGTTACAATATCAGGAGTATAGCCGACAAAGTAAGCATCTTTATAATCATCTGTTGTACCGGTTTTACCTGCTGCAGGCTTTCCTATATTTGCGCCCGTACCGGTTCCGGAAATTATTACAGTTTTCATCATTGCAGTCATTTCTGCTGCAGTTTTTAGGCTTAGCGGATGAGTGGATTTTGTTTTTCCTGCTCTATATAGAACCCTGCCACGAGAATCTTCAATTCTTTCAATAGCATAAGGTTGAACGATGTAACCTCCATTTGCAAATGCTCCATAAGCTCTTACAAATTCAAACATTTTAACACCGTTTGAGCCAAGTGAAATGGTGTAATCGTATTCTAACGGGGTTGATATTTCAAGTGTTGTTGCAAGCTGCCTAACCGCACGGATCCCAACTTCTTGAATTATTCTTGCAGCACAAACATTTGAGGATATCATTAACGCTTTGTATACAGGAATTTTGCCTCTATATTTATGACTTGAGTTGTGAGGTGACCAATTCCCTATTGTAATTGGACTGTCATCAACAAGGTCATTTGGAGATATCCCTTTTTCCATTGCCGCAGCATAAACTATTGGTTTAAATGCAGAGCCGGGTGGTCTGATGGCTTGTGTTACACGGTCAAACTGACTTTCTCCATAGTTTTTACCGCCAGCATATACTAAGATTCTGCCATCAATCGGGCTGAATGAAAATATGGCAGCTTGTTGTGATATATTTGTTAAGCCCCAAGATTTCATGTTCTTTAAAATAGATTCGTTTGCTGTATCTTGGGCTTTAGAATCCAATGTCGTTATAACTTTATAACCACCATGAATAATATCTGTTTCGGTAAAACCAAGTTTTTGCATTTCTTTCATTACATAATCACTGAAATAAGGAGCTCTGTTTGTTGTGTAGATTTGTGGAACTGAGCTTAATTTTAAGTCGGCTTGGATTGCTTTTTCGTAATCTTCTGGAGAAATGTATTTCATCGTAAGCATTCTTTTCAAAACCTGATTACGTCTTTGGATAGCTAAATCTTTATTATTATACGGGTTGTAAACAGATGGTGCTTGAGGTAGACCTGCAATCAATGCAAGTTCTGGTAAGGTAAGCTGATTTAGTTTTTTGTTGAAATATATTTTAGCTGCAGCAGATACACCATATGAACCAGCTCCAAGGTAAACATTATTTAAATACATTTCTAAAATTTGGTCTTTAGAGATTGTTTTTTCTATTCTTGCAGCAACTTCTAATTCTTTAATCTTTCTTGTTAATGTTCTTTCATTTGATAAGAATAAAATTCTTGCAAGTTGTTGGGTCAGAGTACTTGCACCTTGAACTGCTTGTCTTGCAATTACGTTTTGAATTGAAGATCTTATAATACCAAAAATATCATATCCGCCGTGGCGGTAAAAGTTTTTGTCTTCTGTTGCAATTAACGCATTTTTAAGTTCTTCCGGGACGTCTTTTAAGTCTACTCTGTCATAGGTGTATGCCGTAAATGTTTTAATTACTTCTCCATCTTGAGAATAAAATTTTGTTACAATGTTTGGTTTGTAATCTTCAAGATTTTCTATTGGCGGGAGCGAAGATAAGTAAAGATTCAACGCAACAAACCCTGCAAGCATTAGTGCTGTGGTTGTAAGTACAAATAATTTAAGATTTGCGAAAAATTTGTTTTCTTTTCTTTTTGAAATATTTTCTCTTGCAATATCTTTTGCGACTCTTTGTCTTTTATATCTATCATAAGAACTTGACATAAATTCTCTCCCTAACAATTAAACCATTATATTATATCACTTAAAAATATATAGCAATATTATTAAGTGAGGTTAAAAACAAAAATCTTTACAAAGACTTTAAAATTAATCATGTTCGTTCTATACTTAAACGGTTGACAAAAACGGAGATGATGAAGATGTATAATGTAGCAATAATCGGTGCCGGTCCTGCGGGAATTTTTGCGGCATTAGAGATAATGAAGTTAAAACCTGAATGGAAAGTTGTTCTTATTGAAAAAGGGCAAAAAATAGAAAAAAGGAAATGTCCTATTCGAGAAGGTTCACCAAAATGTGTAAATTGTAAAAGATGCGGTTTACTTTGTGGTTGGGGCGGGGCAGGCGCTTTTTCTGATGGTAAATTAACTCTTACTCCTGATGTTGGAGGTCATCTCGTTGATTATATGACAAGAAAACAAGCAGAAGATTTGATTGGTTATGCGGATGAATTATATCTTCAATATGGTGCAACTGATGAGGTGTTCGGTACTGATATGAAGGTGTTTGAAGAAATTGAACATCAAGCAGTTTTGGCCGAATTAAAACTTGTTCACTCTCCTGTAAGACATTTAGGTACCGAAAGAAGTTTGGATGTACTTAAAAATATGCAGGATTATTTAGATGAAAGGATTACAATTTTAAATAATGTTTCTGCACAATCTTTGATTGTGGAATGCGAACAGGTTAAGGGTATTAAACTTGATAATGGTGAAGTTATTTCTGCTGAATATACAATTATTGCACCTGGTAGAGAAGGTGCTGATTGGTTAACTCAGGAATTTGCACAACACAAAATCGGTATGGTAAACAATGCAGTAGATGTTGGGGTTCGTGTTGAACTTCCTGCTCCTGTATTTGAACCGCTTACATCAAAATTATATGAATCTAAATTAATATATCATTCACCAACATTTGGAGATGAAGTTAGAACTTTTTGCATGAATCCAAATGGTGAAGTCGTTCAGGAAAATTATAATGGTATAGCAACAGTTAATGGACATAGCTATGCAAATTATAAAACTCCTAATACAAACTTTGCACTTTTAGTAAGTGAAAAATTTACAGAACCGTTCAAAGAGCCAATCCAATACGGTCAACATATTGCAAGACTTGCAAATATGCTTGGTGGTGGAATTTTAGTCCAAAGATTCGGTGATTTATTAGAAGGAAGACGTTCTACTCCGGAAAGAATTAAATCAAGTGTAATTACTCCAACCCTTACTTGCGCAACTCCGGGTGATTTGAGTCTTGTTATCCCATACAGACAAATGACAAGTATTATTGAAATGATTCAAGCTCTTGACAAAATTGCACCGGGAACAGCATCAAGATATACACTTCTTTATGGTATTGAAGTTAAATTCTACTCAGCCAGAGTTAAGTTAACCAACGAACTTGAAACAGAAGGTGTTAAAAATCTGTTTACAATTGGTGACGGTGCAGGTGTAACAAGAGGACTTCTGCAAGCGTCAGCATCAGGTGTTCATGTTGCAAGAACAATCTGTGCAAGATAGTTTTATGATTCAAGTGGCGCGCCGAAATTCGGCGCGCCACTTTTTATTTATTATATTTGTCTGCTCCTGAATTTGTTCGGTTCATACAATTTCCAAATTGGCAATTTGCATCATAAGGACGATTAATTTGTTCCTGGCTGGGTTCCATATTAATGTTTTCCGGGATCTGTGGCTGCCCTAATTGAGTTCTATTTTCAAATGTATTTTTTGGAAGTTTCATATTTTCAATATTATTGGGCATAATTTTGTCTTGAAGCCTGTTATTGATGCCTGAACCTATATCAGCTTTACATGAACCAAGTTCTTCTATTTTACAGGCGCTGAATGATGGTAAACTGATACAAGAAATTAGTAATACAGTTAAAATTATAATCTTTTTCATAGTTAAATATACTCCTAAATAATATCTACATGACTAATATAAGAGATGTTTTATGAAGTTACATTGGATGAAAGTATAATTTTTGGGTAAGTTTGGGGTTGTGTAGTAAATTTACTGTCATGAATTTTACTTAATCGAAGTTAGGGTACTGTTGGTAATAAATATTTACCTTGTCTGTCCGGCCGAGGACCATCTTGAATTTTACTGAGCTCAGGTTAACTGTTCATTTTGCTGTCGCAGTCATTCACTTTAACCTTCGCATCTTACGGGTTCGTTCGCTTACACTCAACTCCACCCTACGCAAAATTCGCAAAAAAAGACCTCTGGTTTCAGAGGTCAAGGTTGGTTATTTTTGGTTATGTTATAGTATTATGTCAGTTAAAAACTGTATATAGGTTAAATTTTTAAAGGGGTAATTAGTTTTATTTTACACTTGGATAAATTACCCTCAAGATTTTGTTTTGCTTATTTTGTCTAAAATGTTTACAATTCTTAATGAAAAACTGCGAAAGTTGTAATATCATGGTGTTATGTGGGAAAGATTAAAAAGATTTATACTTGCTAAGGTTTTTAGAAAACATTATTATAGAACCGGTAAATGTAAAGGATGCGGGCAGTGTTGTACACATATTTATGTAAAACATTTTAAACATGTCCTTAAGGATGAAAAAGAATTCGAAAAATTGCAGTTTTTACATAAGTTTTATTCGGATTTAAAAATTATTGGGAAAGATGAATTGGGGTTGATTTTTGAATGTAAGAATTTAGATTCTGAAACTAAACGTTGTAAGATTCATTTTTGGCGTCCGGGAATTTGCAGGAGATATCCGCAGGAAGAACTTTTTGCTATGGGTGGAACGCTTTCTGAGGAATGCGGGTATAAAATGGAACCGATTATTCCATTTAAGGAAGTTTTAAAAGGTATTGAAAAAAAACAGAATCGCAAAGTTATTAGAAAATTATTTTAATCTGGCAATAATAATTATTGGAGAATATGTAAGCTTGGGTTGCGGGTATTTTTTTGTAAATTTGTCGCAGAAATCTTTAACTTCTTTTATTGTCCAGGTTGTTGTTGAAAGTGAATTTACTCCTGTTTTTTTCATATGAGCAAGGAGTTCTAGCGGGGTTTTGAATTTTATTTCATCATAAAATTCTTCGATATAAAGTAATTCAAATCCTTGATTTATCAGTATTTCTTTAATTTTTTCAGTTGAAACATATTTTAGTGAAAGACCTGTTATTTCGGTAATTTCTTTAAAATTTTCAGGTGAGAACGTTGAAAATGCTAAAATACTATCTTTTTTTAATGAATATTTTATGGTTTCAATTGCTTTTTCAAGGTTATTAAACCATTGGAACATTGCATTGGATATAATTAAATCCATTTTTCTTGAAGGTTTAATTTTTAGAGCATTTCCGTGTAAAAAGTTAGCATTATGAATGAATTTTTTAATATATATTTTTGATTTTTCTACTAAGTCGTTGGCTGTGAATGTTTTAAAATTAAGGTTTTTTGCAATGCGTTTTGTTAAAAGTCCTGTACCGGAACCAAGTTCTAAAATGTTTTCAAAATCTGTAGAAATTTTTACTAATTCCAGAATCATTTTTGAAGCCATTAAATCTTGAACGGCTGCATTTTTATCGTAGTCGTTCATACTTTTTTCGAATTGTTTTTTTATTTGTTTAATATCTGTCTGCATTTATTACTTCTTTCCAACTTGAAAATTTATAGAATGGGAAGTGCCCGGAATCAATGTTTATGAAGGGTGTGTTATGCTTATTATGGCTTGCCTGTTGGTTTTTCGGTGGTATTATTTTATCGTGATCGCTTATTATTGCAAAATTGTAGAATTTTTCATAATCAGTTTTTGTATTTTGTATGAATTTATATAGATTTTCTAATTCAGATACTCTGTTTGCTATAGAACGTTTTACAGGAATTTTTGAGTAGGTTGTAAATTCATTATCAGTTAGAAATACATTTTGATAAAATTTACGCTCAAGTCCTTTTTGAGCGTGTTTTAATGTTAGTTCAAACATTTTAACGGGTATCCCGAATTCGTTATCGACAGGGGTTATTGTACCATTTATTGCAATTTTTTTATCAAAATTTTTGAATAAATCTTTGTATAAATAGGCCGTAAAAACACCCATTGACCAGCTAATTAGGATTTTTGTTTTGTATTTATCAAGATTTTTCAATTCTTGTGGAATGGTTAAATCGTTATAATCGTATACTATTAAAACATCATAATTTTCGCAGTTTAATGATTGAAAAGGGTTTTCATCAAAACTCCAACCGGCAAAAAATACTATTAAACTTTCATTGTTTTTATTATTTAGCCAGAAGCTTTTCATTTATTTTCTCCTTAAGAGTTTGTAATTCATTTTCTTCAATTTCGCAAGTTAGCGAAAGTCTTAGGCGGGAAGTTCCTGATGGCACAGTTGGGGGTCTTATTGGCAAAGTAAAATAGCCGTTATGAAATAAAATTTTACACAATTCAACAGTATCTTTGTTTTCCCCAATTATCACAGGAATTATATGACTCTTACTTCCAAAATCTTTTGCGATTTCAAGCATCTTTTTACGTTTATTTAAAGTTTGTGGCAATTTATTTTCAATTATCCACTTTGAAAAAGCAATATTTATTGGTGGAAGTGCTGTAGAAAATATAAATGAACGCGATTTATTTATTAAAAAATCGATTAAGGTTTCAGAACCAACGACAAATGCACCCATTGAACCTATAGCTTTACCGAATGTTCCTACAATTAAATCTATATCATCTATAATGCCAAATTCTTCTGCTACTCCGAGCCCTTTTTCGCCAAAAACTCCAAATGCATGTGCTTCATCAATAATAAGACTACAACTATATTTTATCTTTAATTCAACAAGTTTTTTTAAGTCTTCAATATCTCCATCCATTGAGAATACACTTTCAGAAATAATAAATGCATTTTTATAGTTATTACGTTCGCGAATAAGAAGTCTTTCCAAAGCTTCCATATCATTATGTGGAAATCTGAAAAACTTGCCGTCTGATAATTTCATTCCATCAATTATACTGGCATGATTTAATTTATCAGAGAATATGACATCTCCTTTTTGGTTTAGAGCACTTGATATTCCGACATTTGCGTGATACCCGCTGTTAAATAGGAGGGTTTTTTCTTTCCCATATAGATTTGCTAAAAGTTTTTCCAATTCATTATAAACTGGTAATGTTCCTGTCAAAAGCCTTGCAGAAGCACTGCCAAATGAATATTCAGTACCATAAGTGTCTAGAAATTCTTCAGTAATTGATTTATTGTCAGCAAAATTCAGGTAGTTGTTTGAAGAAAGATTTAAAAGTTTTTTCCCTTTATAGTAAATGTATTTTTCGTCCTTTTTTTCAAATTTCTTTAAATCTCTAAAGTGGGAGTGACTTTTAAGTTCTTCTAAAATCTTTTTATAATCCTCATACATACATTTAATCTATGACAAAAAGGGGGTAAATACAAGGGTAAATTCAAGTATTTTTGCATAGTAAAAATCTTAAATTGTAACAATATGTAAATAATATATAAAAAATATATAAAAATGTGCAATTTTAAATTTCGAAATTTGTTTATTATAACATAACGAGGTATAATTAGAATCATGGTTGAGAAGACTGAACAAAACTTAAGAGTAATTGAAACAAATTCTCAAGAGATGAGAGAAAAAGAAGTTGTTGACCAACATCAGGTTTCTCACCACACAAATCCTATTGCAAGAAAGCTGCTGGACTTTAGCATGTCTAACAAAACCCGCAGATTTTCAGTCAAAGATTTGTTCACACGATAGATTCGCGTAGCACGGCTTTATGAGAGTCGATACGTACAAGAATTTGTGCGGTTTGTGAGGGATCGAAAACTGATTATACTTCGTTCCCCTTTGGGGTATGTCATTCGGTGTGAGTTCGGAGTTATTTAAAGTGTGTTAGAATAGTTTTATGTATGAGATAAAAAAACAAATTTATTTGGATTTATCAAAAAATCAAAAGTCTGCTTTGTGTAATTTTTTACGGGCTTTAGTTAAAAAATCTCTGGATTTGACTGTTTATGAAATTTGGGACAGTTTTTATGCTGATGAAAAATATTACCTTGAATTAAACTGTTCAAGGTTTGAATTCTTAGTAGAGTTTATTGAAGAAGATGATTTCAAATCTGATACTATAAAATATTTGAAAGAATGTAAAAAATATTATGAATATAAAGAGAAGCAGCGTCCAATTTTAGAAGCAAATAAAGAGCTTGAAAAGAAAAAACGTAAGTTTTTGCAAGAAGTTAAGATGTCAAAAGAACCTCCAACAAAAAAACAGCTTTATTATTATGACAAGTTGTGCAAAAAATATAATATCGAAAAAATGGATTTAACATCAAAGCTTGAAGCCCGAAATGAGATTGATAAAATTATAACAGATCACGCACCAAAACAGTATGATTATATTGAGGAAGATGAATAATGCTTATTCAAGATATTGTGAAAATCTTAACAGATTCAGGTATTGAGCAAAAAGAAGCAAATGTAGAAGTCAAACTTTTAATAGAATATTTTGCCGGATATTCGCTTACTGATATTTTAATGGGTAAGAAATTAACTGAAGAAAAACTTAAAATTGTTGAAGAAAAAGCTAGATTTCGTGCACAAACCCGCCAACCGATTCAATATATAATTGGTCAGGCTGACTTTATGGGTGAAAAGTTTTTGGTGAATTCATCTGTTTTAATTCCTCGTGATGAAACAGAACTTCTTGTTCGTAAGGCTATAGAAATAATCAAAGAAAATAATTTTTCAAAAGTACTTGATATGTGTACAGGTTCAGGTTGCATCGCGTGTATGATTTCAAAACTAACAGCTTCTCAGGTTATAGGGGCTGATATTTCAACAGATGCTTTGCATGTAGCGTTTTCTAATATGGAAAAATTTGAACTTTTTAATAAAGCAAGTTTTAGAAAATCGGATTTGTATTCAAAAATTCGCGAAGATGAAAAGTTTGATGTGATTGTATCTAATCCACCTTATATTCCCCCAAGATTTAAAGAAACTATTCAAAAGGAAGTTACGTTTGAACCTGATTTAGCGCTTTATACGTCTGATGATAAAGGGTTAGAGTTTTATGAAAAAATTACGACTGGAGCAAAGGATTTTTTAAATTATGGTGGTTATTTGATGTTTGAACTTGGGCTTGGACAAAGTCGTGATGTTGCTCAAATTATGGCAAATAACGGATTTAAGGGTATAAAGGTGTTGAAAGATCTTGCAAATATTGATCGTGTAATTTTGGGGATGCTAGAATAATAATTTTTCTAATTGGTAATAACATTTATCCCTAGGCGCCGATCCAATTGAAGTGTCCGATTATAAACCCTGCAATTGCAGAAATTCCAAGATATATAAGCGGGTCCTGCTTTTTTATCAACCCTGAAATAAGTAATGATATTAATAAAAGCGTTCCTAATAAATGTAGGTTTGAAGTAAATATTAGTTTTATCCCAACTGCAGATAACAGTGCACACCCTGCTGCTTTTACTCCTCTAATAGCACCTTTTACCGTTCTGTTTGTTTTAAATTTATCTAAAACCTTTGAGATTATTGTTACTATTATAAAAGATGGTAAGATTACAGCTGTTGTAGCTATTAGTGCTCCAAGAATTCCTGATGTGGTAAAACCTGCAAATGTTGCAATATTAACTCCAACAGGTCCGGGGGTTATTGATGAAATTGCAAGCATATCTGTTAGTTGTTTTGATGTATACCAGTGAAATTTTTCGGCAATATCGTATAAAAACGGAAGGGTCGCATATCCGCCACCAAAGGAGAAAACTCCTACATGAAAAAATTGTAAAAATAAATGTAAGTATAAGTTCATTAGGCATTATCCTCTTTATGTTTTTTTTTATCCTCAATTTTCTGCCATAAAATTCCAATAACAAGTGCGAATATGATTGTTATTGCAGGTGATACTTTTTGAGAAAGCGCCATAATAAGACATATTAGATAAATTACAAATGAGAATTTATCGGTAACTGACTTTTTCCACATTTCTTTAACTGCAAGAAAGAGTAAAACAATAACCCCTATTCCAACCCCCCAGAATGTATGTTGTATTGAAGGTTTTGTGATAAGTTCAGAAAGGATTGAGGCAAATAATACGATAGCTAAAAATGCAGGTAAAATCATTCCTATTGTCGCTGCGATTGCACCTTTTGTTCCAAGTAATTTTCTACCGGTAAAGATTGCTGTGTTAGCTGCAATAATTCCCGGCAGTGACGCTCCAAGTGCATAAAATTCGCAAAGTTCTTCTGATGTTATCCACTTTTTTTTATCGACAAGCTCACTTGTTAATAATGGTAATATTACATAACCTCCGCCTAATAATAATGTTCCAACCTTGAAAAATGTTTTAAAAATCCCGTAAAAATTCTTTTCCATAACTTATGGTATAGCATAAAATATATTGTCAGTAAATTAGTTTTCTTGTTAAAAATATTTAACATTTTCAAAATTTATGCAATTTTATTAAAAAAAAATACTTTATATATATGGTTAAAGGTTAAGGTTAGTTTTATTTTTGGTAAAAAGGGGAAATGTATGGTATCTCAGGTAGGTTTAAATCAAAGTTTGGTAAATAGTAACAGTACTCAATTAGCATCGCTAAATATACCAACTGTATCAAATAACAGTTTATTTTCTAATATGCCGGATTTTTCTGTAAATAATTATACAAATGATTTTATGATGCAGAATTTAGATTTCGATGCTATGGCTGCAGGTATTTATCCTCAACAAAACGTTGGGCAAAATTTACCTGCAATAGCTCAAAATTCTCAAACATTACAAAATCCTGTTCAAGCTCCGCAAGTTACTCAGACAGCAACACCGGCTTTTAGCGGGAACCAAGAATTAAATACCTCAGAACTTGATGGGTGTTTAGCCCAACGAGATCCTAATTTGGTCAATACTAAAAGTGGTAATTCTTATAGAAAAACTAATACTTTTGCAAAAACCGGTGCAGTTACAGGGTTTGCTGCTCCTCTTTTAGTTAAAGGTTTTGAATTATTCAAGACCGGTAATTTAAAAAATATCTTTAAATCAAAACAATTATTAGTTTCTTGTCCGCTTGTTGCAGCTGCAGGTTTAGGTATTGGCTGGTTATTGGATGGGTTTACAAATTCTAAGCGCGCACAGTCAGCTGATGCTAATGCTCAACAGCAAGCTGTAGTTCCGCAAACTCAACTATCAGCAACAGTTTAATAAATATTTATAAATGAAATTTACCCCTATATACGGCGGAACGAAAGTTCCGTCTTTTATTTAAATCTTCTAACATAATAATTTTTGTCGTTTTGAAGTTGGATTTTTGCATTTTCAAGCTCTTTATCTTCAAATTTATGGGTTAAAATTTTGGCTGCTTTTTCACGAATTGTGTATTCTTCAATATCTTTTGAACGTAATATTATATGTTTTAAATTATTAAATTCAATTTTATCGTAAAATTCATAAATAGTTTCAAGGCACCAATATAGTTTAAAAACTTCTTTGTTAACTTTATATTTCCCGTCTTGGAAATTAAATTTTTCTATTATATCTAATAATTCAAAGGTAAGGTTTGTTAGTTTATTACAAAAAATCTTACAAAATTCAGAGTTTGTTTTTAGATTTGATATTGCAGAAATTACGTTGCGACAAATATTTGCATTGATATCGATTATTGCCTCTAAAAATGTTTCGTAATTTTCGTCTGCTTGAAAATAAATTAGCATTTCAGAATTAGACATAAATTCGTTCAAGCGTAAAGAAACAGCTTCTCTAATTTTTCCGTCCTGTCCTGTAAGATTTGATACTAAAACTTTAGCATCTTCACTGGAATATACTCCATCCAGTCTTAGTGCAGCGATTTGTTTTTGAACAATATTCCCAATTTTTAGCAGGTCTATTAACTCAGTATGGGTATATTCCTGTTCGTATAGTTTCAAGGCTTGTGTGAAATTTTCATCTAAAGTTTCATAATAACTGTTATTCAAATTCTATTCCTCTTTGTTTTTGTACTGATAATATAACACAAAGTATAATGATTTTTTAGAGTGATAATCGTTTAAATGTATGATATATAGTAGAAAAGTTAAGCTATAATAGTAGCAGGAGAAATATTTATGGGTAATATTATTTCAATTTTACAACAAATTTTTATGATGAGAGAAGATAATAGTTCAAAAGTTGGACTTTCTGCTTTTAAAGAAGTTTCAACACCTGTTGAAAAACCGAGAAGAACAACTCCGGCACCAAAAGAGTTAAAGTTATCAGATTTGATGAGAAAAGGTAGTTACTAAATTTTATTGTTTTTTTGATAAACTTGGTAAACTTTGGCTAATGTTGTAAGAGCGTTAGCTTGGATAATTGTGTTTGTATCGTTGCAAGTTTCGCATAGCGGGTTTATAAATATTTCTAAATTATTAGGATTTATTTCTGTTATATTTTGTATGCAGGTCAGAGCAGAATTTTTTGTTACCCAGTTTGGTGATTTTAGAGCATTTAGGATTTTATCCCGAAGAATTTTTTCGTATCTGCAAATACCTGATATAGCATTTTTACGTATTAGGTCATTTTCTTCACCGATTTTATCAAATAAAATGTCAAAAGTTTCTTCGTTTGGGAATTCAGAAATTGCCAGTACAGCTGCTGCTGCAATACTTGAATTAGAAGAATTTATTTTTTCTTTAATTGTTTCAAAAACTAATTGTTTGTAATTGTTTTCTTTTTGCGGGGTAGTTTTTTTGACTAATGATTTTGAACCTTTTTTGCCATTAGGGAGAATATAAGAAAATCCGGCAAGAGAAATTGCTTCTTGCGCTTTTTCAATTGTTTCATATGTTAAAATATCAGACCCAAGTGGATGTGGAATTTTTTGAACAATAGCTTTGGTTGTATTTTTTAAAGGGATTGCACTTACTGTAAAAATTTCTTTTCCATCTTTTATTTCTTTTTTTATTGCAATATATTGCATATTTTATATCCCTTCATAAAAAATACTTTTGTCTAACTGAGCAAAGAATTCCTGATAAATTTTAGGGTTATAGATTCTAATAATTCTTGTGGGTGCTGATTTTACATAAGAATATCCATCAGCATTTTGTAAAACTTTTTCAACAAGAACAAAGCGTACTTTAGTTTTGTTCTTCCCGAATTTTTCAACATTAACATTAGAATCTATGACGACTGTTTTTTCATGAATTTCGTTGGCAATTTTTCTTGACGGATCAACCATATAGTATGCTGTTGCTCCGTAGGAAAATACTGCATATGTTGTGTAAAATGCAAGACGCAATGATTGACCGGCGACACGTTTTTTATTTATAAATCGTTTTTTGAAAGTTTTTTGAGCACGCATATAACCAAGTTCCGGTTCGATTTCTTGTATAACGAAACCGCTGTCTTGTAATGTATTTGCTGCCGCTTTCATTACTTTCATTGTGTCTGAAGTATCGTAAAATTGAGTTTCAACTTCTCTGCGTTCTAGTTGCGATAAAGTCCTCACTTTCTTTGCAAAAACACAATTGTTGGAAAGTGTGAAAAAAAATATTGCTAAAAATGTTGTTAAAAATTTTTTCATCATATTTTCTGTTTTTGCAAAAATATTGCTTTATCTACTTTTGAGAAAAAGTCCTGATAATAATTTTCATCGTTAATATCATCGATAAATTGTGCGTTTCCGTAGATATTTAAAAGTTTACGCTTAAAATTAACTCTAACCCGCATGCTTTTTCCGTATTCGGTAACATTAGCTGTTGTTTCAACTGTTGCGACTTTTACGCCATTCCAGTTTAGTCTTGCTTTTGATAGTCCAAATTCTTTTGAAATGTCTATATTTGGATCTGCAGTATCAAAATCTTTTACTCCATAAATAAAACCTAAAAGCGGGTTTGCATTATATACAATAAATCCTTCATCTTGCAAGACATTTAACATTGCTTTCATAACTAAAGGTTTGTCGATAGTTTCGTAAGATCTTGTTTGAAACTGTCTTTTTTCAAGTTGTGTCATTGGAGTTATGATTTCTTCCTGGACTCTTTTTTTTGCACAAGCCGGAAGTGCCAAGCAGATTATAAATAAAAATAATAAAAGTTTTTTTAGCATTATAATCTCCTAGAATGAACTCATATGATAAGAAAATGATGCTACATTATGATTATCATCGAATTTCAAAACAACAGTTAAAGTTTTTTGATTTGATTGGACAGTACCGCCGTGTTTATTATATCCTACATTAGCAAGTCCAAGTCCACCGGCATGAGAGCCAAATCCTCCTGCTCCGCCGCCTATTCCTACTCCAAAGCCTGAACTTCCGTAAGATGTTATTGAAGAAACTTTGTCATAAATCCATGTTTCTTTACCATCAGCATCTTGGGTTACAATATTTGGGGAACCTAATGCCATTGCTACATCAGTTTGAGATGTTCCGACTTTAATATCTCGTTGAACTATACCCAGTGTCATTTGCTGTTCTTGTATCGGTGTTGTTAAAACTTGGCATTTTTCAGGGTGTTTTCTGCATTTTCTACTAACTTTTGGTGTATCACTAATTGCAAAAGCAGGTGCACAAATTCCTAAAACCAATAAAGAAATCAATAATTTTTTCATAATAAATCCTTCTTCCAACTAATCTTTTCCGTGATTATATTATAACAAATTAATTTAGTTTTTAAAATAGACAAGTTGCTATTTTTATAAAAATTCTTATAAAAGAGTTATGAAATATTTTTTGCTGATAGTTTTGAGTTTTATGCTTATACTTCCTGTCAGGGCGGAGGTTATAACCGGTGGTGTTGAATATGGCTCAGGTGTGATTGAGTTAGAGGATCGTATTATAGCACGTTTTTCTGATGGAAGCTATGGGATAACTTATAAGGATTCGCCAAAAGATGTTTTTTATTATTCAAGGGATAATATTTTAATGCATAGGGAAATAAAAGAATCTCTAGAATATCCGTATAAAGCCTATAAATATACACCGGATGGGCAGTTGGAGAATGTGAGTGTAAGAATTTCCAAACAGGAAACTTATATTTATACCCCTAAAGGAAAGCTTATTGCACATTGGTTTGGTAAAAACTGTTATGATGAATTTGGTAAAATTATTATGACCAGGGATAATTTCGGCGTGTAAATAAGTTTGAGTTGCTTGGTATCTTAAAAGTGGTATTAGGGGATTACTTAATGTTATGATTAATGTACTGATAAGTTATTTAAAAAAAGATTAACGATTTTTCATTTTTTTTGTTAAATTACATTTGTAACAAAAAGTTAACAAAGTAAGATGTTTTTCTCAAGATTTCCACAGGATATGCCGAATATATATTTGTAAGGAAACAAAAGGGATACATCTAATGGGTTTAAATGTAAATTACAATTCATTATACAAAAACGGTATTGATACATCTGTATTAAAAGATGTTTCTAATGAAATTTTACGCCGTGCAGCTCAAAAGAATTCCCAATATGCTAACTCAGCTTCAGTTCAACAAGTTCGTTCTATTGCCAGACCTGTTGAATTAGGTATTGATTTATATCAAGGAAAGCTTGATGTTTCTGTACAAAAACAAATTGCAATGAACAATGCATTACAATTTCAGCTTAATGAAGCAACATTAAATTCAATCAAATTTTTAAATTCACAAGCTGCAGTATCAAAAAAACTTGACGGTAAATATATGCCGGCTGTTAATGAAGTTGTAACTGAAACACAAAAAGCAACTGAAACAACTTCTGCATCTCATTTTATGAGTATTTTTTCTGCAGCAACAGCTAAAGATAAACAAGGTTCAAATCCTTTTTATAATGGTGAACTTTTGATGGGTAAAGCCGCTAAAAAAGAAGAAACAAATGATATTGAACCATTAAAAAGTATTTTTGCATAATATAGATTTCTCAATATAAAATTTAATTTTCCTTCCTTTTGTTTACAAACCTTTTATCTCCCTCGTGGAGATATTTTTTTGTCCGCCGAGCAGAGCCGCGAGCGTATGCGAGAGTCGAGCACGCATCGGTAAGACGTTGAGTCTTGGCGTAAGTGAGAGTGTTGGCGTTTATTGCGAGGCGGGAATAAGCTGATGCTCGACTGAGGCAGGGTAGGGATGTGTTTCCTGTAGCCATAACTTTAACAGCGCTTATAATAATAGATTATCTAAGTATTGACAGTATCATGTTTAATTTGTTATAATTATTTTGTTGTTGATGAATTTTCCCACTTATTGTATGACAGATGATTAGACAAGGAAATTCTTAAGTGTCTATTTTGCAAAAATTAAAAACTCTCTTTATAAGTACCTGTGTATTATTTATAATGACAGGGATACTTCCGTGTGCTTCATATGAATCAGTAGATTTGATGGAAAAGACGGAGCTAACTGAATATGAACAGTATTTGAAAGATTATGCAGAACAAATAGTGAGAGCTTACACTCCGGAAAAATACTTTCCTCAAAAAGAAATGGAATTTGTTTTAGATGTTCAGTATTTTATTCAGCCGGATGGTTCAATCACCGATCTTTGGGTGTCTAACCATTCAGAACACTGGGCTTCAGGTGATCCTTTTTGGTTTTTAAGACCTGTATATTATATGAGGTTGACCAGATTATCACGTGAATACGAACAGTATGTAAAAAAAATAGTTTTACAAAGTAAACCGAAACCGTTTTCTGAAGAATTTGCTAGTAAAATCCTTGTGGGTTTTGAGTTACGTCACTGGAATGCATGGTTTAAAAAACCTGAGTTTAATACCATGTTTGAATGTCACGATTATGGATTCTTTAAAGAGGAGAATATGATGTCTATAGGTGCTAATATTTTTCGGAGTAATGATAAAAATAAATTTCCATATGGTGGTTACTGGAAATATAAATAGACATAATTAAATTTCCTTGATTTTTTGACCAACTTTATAAGATAAATAAATATAATATTTCGAAAGAAAGGCTAACTGCAATCGGTAATTCTGAAGGCGGTGCTGAAGCAATATAATATATATTAAAGATGTTTATGCTTATAATGGATATGTTTCAAAAGTCAGGTATTGACAGTATCATGTTTAATTTGTTATAATTATTTTGCTGTTGATGAACTTTTCCCACTTATTGTATGACAGATGATTAGACAAGGAAGTTTTTAAATGTCTATTTTGCAAAAATTAAAAACTCTCTTTATAAGTACCTGTATAATATTTATAATGACAGGGATGCTTCCGTGTGCTTCATATGAATCCGTTGATTTGATGGAAAAGACGGAGCTAACTGAATATGAACAGTATTTGAAAGATTATGCGGAACAAATAGTGAGAGCTTACACTCCGGAAAAATACTTTCCACAGAAAGAAATGCAATTTGAATTACAGTTGCGTTTCAAAATTATGCCAAATGGGTCTATACGTGATATTCATACTATTTGGACATCTGAAGATTTAAGTCATGAAGATCCAACTTGGATAGTGAGACCGGTGTATTTCTGGAAATTAAAACGATTATCTCGTAAACATGAAGAGTATGTGAAGGATATGCTTATTTCAAATGGAGCAAAACCTTTACCACCTGAATTTGGTGATTATATTTTAGTGAATGAATTAGAATTCCGTCATTGGAATCAGTATTTTCGAAAACCCATATTTGAAAGTAATGTGAAGTTCCTTTCGGTATTTGGTCCAGATAAACGAGATAGTTATACATTTACTGCAATAAAAATATATCGTAGTAATATTACTAGTGGAAGATAAATAGACATAATTAAATTTCCTTGATTTTTGGTACAACTTTATAAAGAGTTGTACAGAATGTGTGTACTTAAAAATGAAAGGAAAGACATAATGACAACAAAAACAACAGTGGATTTTAACAATGCTCAAGATTATTTATATTTGTGTGATAAAGCAAATGAAACTTTCAATAATATGCCAAATTTTATTCAAACTGACACTCTTAAAAGGAATTATGAAGTATTAGAACGTTATCATGCAAATAGTAATTGTAAAGCAATACTATATCGCAGAGGGGATGAATATATTGTTTCATTTTTTGGAACAGATTTTCATAACTTAAAAGATATAGGAACGAATGTTGTAATGGTTGCAGGGAAAAATCCAAAACAGTTTAAAGATGCAGAAAAATTTGTTGGGGATATGATAAATAAATATAATATTCCGAAAGAAAAGTTAATTGCAATCGGTAATTCTGAAGGTGGTGCCGAAGCAATACATATTAAAGGTGTTTACGGGATTAAAGATGCTTATACTTATAATGGATATGTGCCAAAGTTGTCACAATATCTTGATAATAATTTACAAAATAATATATATAATTTTAGAACAGAAGGGGATATTGTTTCAAAAGCGGGTTATTCTGTTGGTGAAGATTTTATAGTACCTGTTAAAGATCCATTAAAACGGGGGATTTTTGGTATACCAGATTGGCATCGAATTAAAAATATGGGAGATTGCCGTAATGCTGAACCTGCTGATAGCTATGAACAAAAACATCCGGGGTGGAAAAATAAATATATTAAGGGTGAATTAAAATCCTACGAGGTTGAAGATATTCCAAAAGAAGTGTATGCATTATTTGATGATGCAATAAATGACAGATTAAGAAATGGTGCTGTTGTTAATGCTCAACGTCCTGCAGGGTATAATACTTTTCAAAGTGGTACAACATGCGCAGGTACGTATCAGGTAAGCGGATATACACGTGGTGATGGTACTCAGGTTTCTTCATATTACCGAACTTGTGGAGCTTCTCATAATACTTAATTGAAGTGGCGTCGGCAAAATACCGGCGCCTTATATTTTACCCTGTTGGCGGATTCAGATTTTTATCAAGTATTTTAGTATATTGGTAATCAGATATGTGAAAGGACGGGGATAATATGAAAAATAATATTTGGTTTATTATAGCGTGTGTTCTTGTTTTTTGTGTCGGTTATAATATGAACGATGTTGCGGTTTCTTTTCCGAAATATAAAGTAGCTGTTATTGATGTACCGACAGTTTTGTCAAATTCAAGCGAGATTCAGGAACTTAAGCGTTCGCAAGATAAAGATATGGAAGAATTAAATATTCTTATTTCAAAAGCTCAAAATGAACTTTTGAATGAACCTGATAAATCAAAACTTATACAAAAAGAATCAGCCTACAGGCAGCAAATTGAATCTAAAAAGAAAGAAATTGATAATAAATACAATTCAAAACTTGCAAAAATTAATGACAATATAAAAAATATCATAAATAAAGAAGCTCATAAAGAAAATTATAACCTTGTATTACCAACCGGAATGGTGATTTCAGGCGGCGATGATATAACTGATAATATTGTCAAAAAAATGAAATAAATTAAGCTAGGCTTGCTGCATTATAAGAACTTCTGACAAGCGGCCCTATTTGATAACGGGTAATTCCGACTGATGCAGCAAGTTCTTTCAGTTCTTCATATTCTTCAGGTTTGTAGTATTTTTGAACAGGAAGATGAGCTTTTGACGGTTGAATATATTGTCCTATTGTTAAAATATCACAGCCTGAATTATATAAATCTTCTAAAGTTTCTTTAATTTGTTCAAAGGTTTCTCCTAACCCTATCATAAGTCCGGATTTTGTTTCTATCTTACTGTTTTCCTTTATGTACTTTAAGACTTCAAGTGAATTATTATAATTTCCTTGAGGTCTTGCAATTTTAAATATAGCTTTTACTGTTTCAATGTTATGATTGAATACATCTGGATTAGCTTTGATTATTGTATCAAGTGCAGATTTTTTGTTTTTAAAATCCGGTGTAAGAATTTCAATTTTTGTATCAGGTGATGTCTTTCTAATTTCATAAATGCATTGCGCAAAATGATTAGCCCCGCCATCTTCTAAATCATCACGTGTAACAGATGTGATTACAGTATATTTTAAATCTAAATCTTTAACAGCTTTTGCAATATGTTTAGGTTCAAGTTTGTCAAGCGGCTGTGGTTTTTCGCAAGAGATATTACAGTAGCGGCAGTTTCTTGTGCAAACATTTCCCATAATAAGAAATGTTGCCGTATTTTTTGTGTAACATTCGTTTTTATTTGGACATCTTGCGTTTTCGCAAACTGTATTAAGACAATTTGTTTTAAAATTTTTCGAACATTTCTTGTTGTATCTGTATCAATTATTGGTCTTTTTAAATATTCTGGTAATCTTTCGCGCATTTTTTATTCCTTTTTGTTTTTTATAATTATATAACAAATTTTTTCATGTTTGATTTTTATCTAATTACGTTATATAAGTATATTATCAACATAAAATATAATAGGAGTAATTAAATGAAAAAAATAGTATTATTATTAACATTGATTTCGTTAACAACAGTATCTGCTATTGCAGCAGAACCTTTGTTATTAGAACCTCTTAGTCCTGCGGTTCTATCAGGTACAAAACCTGTTGCGACAACTGCTGTTCCTGAAGTTAAAAATGGTGTACAGGTATCCGTTCCGGGTGCTTCTGATGCAACCTTTACACCGGTAAGCCAATTGAATCCAAATATGGTTCCGCAGAATGCTGCAGCTGAAGGTAAGCCTGTTCCTCAAAAACGCCAGCCAAGAGTTAGAGTTCAAACTAAACAAAGAAGTCAAGGTAATTCATATTGGAATGCCGGCGGTAAAGGTACTAAATCATATTTCTAAGAAATAAAAATGAATTATTTAAAATAAGTGCGCAAGCATTTGCTTGCGCACTTATTTTAATTTATTTGATTAAATTGTTATAATGCTCATTATAAAATTCCTGATATCTGTCTTCTAAAATAGCTTGGCGGCATTGTTTAGCAAAGTCAATAAGGAATTTTATATTGTGTATTGATAAAAGAGTTGAAGCAGTTGCTTCTTGGCATTTCCATAGATGTCTGATGTATGCTCTTGAATGATTTTTACAGGCATAACAATCACAACCTTCAACAAGCGGTCCGTGATCATCTTTGAATTTCTCGTTTTTTATATTTGCTTTACCTTGCCAAGTAAAGAATGAACCATGGCGTGCATTTCTGGTTGGCAGAACACAATCAAACATATCAATACCGTGTTTTATGCCGTTTAATAAGTCTTCCGGAGTCCCTACACCCATTAAATAGCGAGGTTTATATTTCGGCAAAAGCGGTGCTGTAAATTCGGTAAAGTGATTCATTATATCTTTTGATTCTCCAACACTTAAGCCGCCTATTGCATATCCTACAGCATCAAAAGTTGATATTACACGGGCACTTTCTTGTCTTAAATCATCGTAAAATGCACCTTGAACTATTGGAAATAATGCTTGTTTAGGGTTTGTTTTAGCTTTAAAACATCTTTCAAGCCATCTGTGAGTACGTTCCATTGCAGCTTTTGCTGTTTCATAATCACAAGGATATGGTGCACATTCGTCAAATGCCATCATAATATCAGCACCAATATCCTGCTGAATTTCCATAGAAACTTCAGGTGATATAAAATGCTTTGTACCATCTTTAGGATCACGAAATTCTACACCATCTTCTGTTATTTTTCTAAATGAGCAAGTGAAAATACCTGAAACCCTCCTGAATCAGTCAAAACCGGTTTATCCCAGTTCATCCAGCCGTGAATTCCGCCAAAATCTTTTATTCTTTTTGTTCCTGCTCTTAAATATAAGTGATAAGAATTTGAAAGAATAATTTGAGCACCCGTGTCTTTAATTTGATCACAAGTGAGTGATTTTACAGCTGAATTTGTTCCAACAGGCATAAAAATCGGTGTTTCAATTTTGCCGTGCGGAGTTGTTAAAATCCCTGCGCGTGCACCTGTTTGAGCATCTTCATGTATTAATTCGTAGCTAAAATAATCTTTTTCATTCATTTGTTAAATTTGCACCCTTCTCTTTACTTCCACTCCCATCAAGAGCGGGGTATGAACAGGTCTCTTATTTACTTAAACTTTTACCAAGGACAAGGATTTGGATAGAATTTACCTCTTTATCCCTAATCTGCGTCTAAGCTTTCAATAACAAGTTCAGACATACATTTCCCTTCAGGGAATAGTTCGTTTTCGTTGAAGTAGATTTTAATTTCTCTTTCAGCACTTTCAACCGAATCAGAACCATGCACGATATTGTATTCCATAACTTGCGCAAAATCAGCTCTAATTGTACCGACTTCTGCTTTGTTTGGATCAGTTGATCCCATCAAATGTCTTGCGCCGGCAACAGCATTATAACCTTGAATAACCATAGCAACAATAGGACCGCTTTGGATATATCTGATAAGTCTAGGGTAGAAAGGTTTACCTTCATGTTCTGCGTAATGAGCTTTTGCTTGTTCATCTGTAACGTGAAGCATTTTTAAACCGATTACTTTGTAACCTTTTGTTTCAAATCTTTTTACAACTTCTCCAATAAGTCCTCTTTGAACTCCATCAGGTTTTACTGCAATAAAGGTTCTTTCTTCTGTGCGCATATTTTATCTCCTCTTCAAAATACAATATAAGCTGATTGTATCATAAAATTTTTATTTTGTTAAGAATTTTAATATTTAATATTTTGGTTTTGCAATTTTTGTGCAGAAAATTTTTTTATATAAATATATAGGGGATTTTATAGGAGAAAATATTATGAGTTATCATTACGATTCAAAATTAGACGCGTATGTTTATACCGAGCCGTCAACATTTAAAAAGGTTATGAACCCTGAATCTAGGGCAATTAATGGACTTTTGGGCTCAAAGGGTGATGAAAAGTTTAAAAGCTATTTAAATCCTTTATTTTCATATTCAGATGATGATAATGTCGGAACGTTGGAAAGATGGTCTGATCCCTTGTGGACAACAGTTGATAGAAACATTGGGAAAAGACATTTTGGGTATTTGAATCCTATTCATACCTTAACGACTGATGATACTAAAGAAAATAAAGTGAGAAGTTGTATTGATCCGGGACTTACAGCAGCAACAAGTTTTATTAAAAATGACACAGCAAGGGAAACCGCATATGGTTTGTTAAATCCTATTGGTTGGGCTGTAAGTAAACTTTTTGGTTAAATTAACTATTTAAAAATTTGTTATTGAAATATTTGTTTAGCGGTTTTTCAACATAATGATATACAATAATTCCAACAAATATAACTAAAAGTAGTTCTGCCCAGAAGCATAATGCTAAATGTGCCTGTACGAATTTCGGATATTGTTCAAATATTGTATGTAATACTGTACAAAGTACTGCAGAATGAATTATATAAATGCTATAAGAATATTTTCCAAGTTCTGCTAAGTATTTATTATTTAAAAATTTAGAAACCCAACCTTGTTTTACTAAAAATAAGTAAAATAGTATTGAAAAACAAACGATATATGTCATTGTTGTTTTTCCTGGAACTTTTGGACAAAATAAAAAGTAATATGCGAAAAAAACAATAAGTAAAGTTTCTAAAACGGATATGAAATTTTTAACTTTTTTAGAACATTTTTGTAAAAAACCGGAATTGTAAAGCATAGCAAGAAAATAGCCAACACCTAATCCGGCAAGCCCTCTTAAAAGTCCGGTATTACAAAAATAAAATACATTTTTTGTGATTACATTATGCATCTGAAAGTTACTTAGATGTAAAACTGTTCCATAACTGAATGCAACAATAATCCATACTATAAGGTTTAGATATTTTTTTTCTATTACTTTATTTATATAAAAATAAAATAATGAGCTCCAAAATAGTACCGATACAAACCAAATCGGACCATTAATTGTTCCACCTAGAACTTTTCCCGGATTTAATCCAATAGAGTGCATTAGAAAAATTGTCAAAATATTACCGTCTAGTGAAAAGTTTATGCCATTTATAAATAAGGATAGTATTATATATACTATTAAGAGAAACCAAACTAATGGTGCAAGTCTTAAAAATCTTTTCTTGGCAAATTCAAGTGTATCAGTTTCTTTTTTTATGTTTTTAAACATAAAAAATCCTGCAATTATAAAGAAAAACTCTACTGCAATTAACCATAAATTGAATTTGGAAGGTATTAATGTTGTGAATTCTTTTAGTCCTCCCCATTTACAGGTTTGATGGTGAATAACAACTTGTATAGCCAATAAAAATCTTAAAAAATCGACATTATAAAACCTTATTTTATTTTTTGTTTCCATATATCCCTTAATCTGAACTTTTTATTCTTAATTCTCTCAAATATTGTACTTTAGGTTCTTGATTATGATATAACAGTACGCGTTTTAATGTCAATAGGCACTGGTAATACCTGTGAATAGTATGTTATGCTTAATATAATAACAATATGACTACATTTCAGCAAAAATTCGGATTAAGAGTTAAAGAACTTCGTAAACAAAGAGGTTTAACGCAGGAAAAACTTGCTGAAATAATAAATATTGGTGTGCGATCTTTGGTTAAAATTGAAACAGGTAATAGTTTCCCTTCTTGTGAAACTTTGGAAAATTTGATTAAAGCTTTAGATATTTCTACTGTAGAAATTTTTAATTTTGAACATTTGCAGCCAAATAAAGATTTACGTAATCTAATAATAAAAATGATTGATTCAAATCCTAATAAAATTGTTGATATTTATAAGATAGTAAAAGCTTTAACTATATAATATCAATGATTTCAAAACTTGGATAATTTGAATTGCCGTTGAAGTTTTGTTCTGCTAATTTTAAGGCTTCGAAAAATAATTCATTTAGTACGATTTCTTTTTCTTTTTTAATGATTTTTGTTTTTGGAATATTTTTTAAGATTTCAAAACCTTGTTCACCTGAACCTATGTAGCTGTCAATTGTACAGGAAATTTTTTGATTAGGATTTATTGGGTTTTGATTTATATCAAGCAAATCTTGACCATCTATTGAAATTTGTATAATTTTGTATGTTTTTTCTATATCGTCACCTTTGCCTGTTATTGTAATGTTTTTAGAACATTGTAAAAATCTCGAGTTACCACGGTCTTTAAGCATTCTGTATTTTAGTGCATTTTCGAAAACTTGTTTTAGTTCAGTTGATGTTATTTCTATTTTTTCGATGTTTGTTGCAGCACAAATAACTCTTTCCATATCATATTTTGTGATTACCGGGCTATCTTCAAGTCTTAGCGGATACATGGTAAAACCTGTTGAATGAAATGCAATATCAGTGTTGCCGGCTGTTTTCATACTATCAGAAATAAATGTCCCTAATGGGCACGGGTCAGAGTATTTTTTTGTAAGATTTAATACTCGTTTTATTATAGGTTCTTTTAGTTTTGTTTTAATTTCATATTCAGTTATAGGGTTTTCAAATTCTGGTATAAAATCAATTGTATCAACTGAAATTTCTTTAATATCTTCTACTGTTTTATTTAAGGTGATTTTATACATAGAGCGGGCAAATGAATAGGGGTAAAAGATATTTCTCTTATAATCCGGTTCGATTGGAGAGTGTTCGTGTCCGCCGATTATTAAATCAATTTGAGGAAATTTTTCTTTTAAATCTTTGCTATATGTGTACCAGTGGTGATTTAGAACAAAAATTTTGTCAAATGGTTTATTTATATTATTCATTAATTTTTCAAAGCTTTTTTCAGGTGGTTCTAATTCATAACCGAATTTTCTTGCGCAGGAATTATTTAAACAAAAGCCTGTTATTAGGATTTTTTCTCCGTTTATATTTATAATTTCATATTCCGGCACAAGCTGAGGGTGAATATTTGCACAAATTACTTTTATGCCTGCACTTTGGAACTTATTTACGGTATCATTTAAATACTTAAAATCAGCTTTTTTGAATCCAAAATCGTTGTTACCTAATGTTATAAAAATTTGGGCTTGCGGCCGTAATTCTTTTAGTTTCAAATACGCGTTTACAGATAAATCCTTGTCATAAATCCCTTTAAACAAGTCGCCGGAATCCAGAACCAGAAACATTTTATTTAAGTCTTTTTCATTATTATAAATTCCGCTTAGCAGTCTGCTTAAATTCCTGCTTTCCTGGTGGGAATCTGTTATTGCGTAAATATTTATTGTCATAGTTTTATTTTAACATAATAAAATGGTAAATATTATATGTTATAATAACATTATGAATGACAAATTAAAGGAAAGCCTAAAACTTTTACCATCATTGCCTGGTTGTTATATTTATTATAATACGGAAGGTGAAATTATTTATGTTGGTAAGGCGAAAATTTTAAAACGCCGTGTGATGTCTTATTTTAACCGTAAACATCATGACAGTGTGAAGGTTAATGTTTTGGTATCTCAAATTGATCATTTGGAATACATTATTACAAATACTGAAGTTGAGGCTTTAATACTTGAAAGTCATTTAATCAAAAAACACAAACCACGCTATAATATTTTATTAAAAGATGATAAAAAATATCCGTATTTTCTTATTACAAATGAGGATTTCCCAAGAATTTCGATTGTAAGAAAACGTAATATGAATCCTGAAAAAGGTAAGTATTACGGTCCTTATACAGATATTCGGGCGATGCATTCAACACTTGATTTTTTGAAAAAGATTTTTCCTCTGAAACAGTGTAAATCACCTAAATTTAAATCTCGTCCTTGTCTTTATTATCATATTGGTAAATGCCTTGCACCTTGTCAAAATCTTGTAACAAGTGAAGAATATAAGGCTATTGTTCATCAGGCTGAATTATTTTTATCGGGTAAGCAATCTGAACTAATGAAACAGCTTATGGAACAAATTCAAAAGTATTCTGATTCCGAGCAGTTTGAAAAAGCTGCAAAGGTTACGTGATAGTTATCTTGATTTAAAGAAAACTCTTGAAAAACAAAAAGTTGTTTATGAAAATACTAAACTCAATGAAGATGTAATTTCTCTGGCTCATGAGGATGGTATTTTGCTATTGTTATTATGATGATTAGAGAAGGCGGCTTATTGATAAAAAAGATTTTACATATGATGTTGAAGAAGAAGATAAAACAGAATTTTTTGCAACTTTTTTCAAAGAATATTACAATACACTTTCGCTTGAATTTCCTGATAAAATTGTTTCTAATGAATTGGAAGCAGTAGGGGATAAGGCTTTATACGAAGAATGGCTAAATATAATTTCTAATAAAAAAGTTAAAATAAGCTATGGTAAATCTACTCAGGGAAAAGAGCTTCAAACCCTTGCAGATAAAAATTGCAGAGTGGTTCTTGATAATGCTAAACTCAAAAAAATGTCTAAAATCAATGAAGATTTTAATAATATTGGTTCATATTTGAAAGAAAAATTAAGATTGAATAATTTTCCATATCGAATGGAATGTTATGATATTTCGCATATTCAAGGGACAAATACAGTAGCTTCAATGGTAACTTTTATTAATGGTTTAAGTAAAAAATCCGAGTATCGAAAATTTAAGGTTAAAACAACTGAAGGTAAACCTGATGATTTTCTATCAATGAAAGAAGTTTTAACACGCAGGTTGTCAAGGTTAGGTGAAAAAGGATGGGAAAAGCCTGATTTAATTATTATTGATGGTGGTAAAGGGCAGTTATCAAGTGTAATGCAAATAGTTGAAGGTATGGATGTGACAGGAATTGATTTTGTCAGTCTTGCAAAGCGGCAAGAAGAAGTTTTTCTTCCGCATCAATCTGAATCTATACTGCTCCCAAGAGAATCCAGTGCATTATTTCTTATTCAGAGAATAAGAGATGAAGCGCATAGATTTGCTATTACATATCATAGGAAATTAAGGTCTAAAAAAGCTGTCAATCAGGGTGAAGAAAAATAGTTTATTTTCTTCTAAACATAGATTTTAACATATCTTTTAACCCTTTTTTTACCTGTTCAACTGTTTCAGGTTCATTTTCATCAATTTCAGGATTGACAGTTTCATGGTGAATACTTTCTTCAACAGAAAGGAGTTCAACATCTTCATCTTCAATTTCTATATTATCGTCCATAGGCATTGCAGAATTTAATAATTCTTTGAACTTTTGTTTGCGCGGAGTGTCTTTTTTAGCTTCGTCAGCTTCACCTTCTAGTGCTATAGCTTTGTTTTCGTCTTCAGCTTTAATTAAATCGCTCATAGCAATATAGATTTCTGTTAAATCAGCAAGGACAGTACTACCGCCAAGCCATTTTTTTACATATCTTTCGTCAGGTCCAAGGCTTCCGTCTGTTTTTGTACCTTCTTTGATATTAAATGTAGCTTCGGATATTCCGATTGATACAATAACATTAGGATAATGGAGTTTTGTTTCCATTTTTAGTTTAAGATTATTGTATTTTGTAATATTCATATTTGTAGAATTATGCGCATCTTGTTGTGATTTTATAATATATTGTTGCAGTTTTGTTGCCAGTTCGTGGAGGGTTTTCATTTATGAATCCTTTTATTTATTTGTATTTTTCTTATCTAAATCTTTTTTAAAACCGGTAAGTCTGTTTCTTTTTCTTTCAAGTTCTTCTTTTTTGGTTTGGTTAATACCGGTACCTGTCATATCGACTCCCAAGTCAACATTAGCTGTTTCTGCACGTCTTAAACGTGAAACAGCAGATGCTTTTTTGTTTAAATCTTCTGATTCTTCAGCTGTAATTGCATCTTTTAGTAATTTCCAGTGAGCCATAAGTTCTTTATTGATATTAGTTCGTTCAATCCATCTTTTTACATAACCGTCTTCTGGTCCTAAACCGCCTTCGATTTTTTTACCGTCAATTATAGAGAATACAGCTTCTGATATACCTACGTTTATATAAATGTGCGGCTCTGAAACAGATCTGGGATCCATTGAAACTTTTAAATTGTTATATTTATAAGCATATGATTTTGCATCACCGTATTTGTCTGTCATTATGTTAATTAGAAATTCAGTTAATGAATTATCAAATTTAGAAATCGATTTTGCTTTTGCCATTATATATTATCCTTTAGTTGTTTAAACTGTGTATTGGAGCTGGAATTCTTCCGCCACGTTGAACGAAGTTTGTTGATGAAAGCCCATTTATCGGCATAATTGGAGCTTCACCTAATAAACCTCCATATGAAATTTTGTCACCGACATCTTTACCGTAAGCCGGGATAATTCTTACAGCTGTTGTTTTTTTGTTGATCATACCAATTGCCATTTCATCGGCAATGATGCCTGCAATTGTACTTGCCGGGGTTTTACCAGGGATTGCTATCATATCAAGTCCAACAGAACAAACGGATGTCATTGCTTCAAGTTTATCAAATACAAGATATCCTTTTGTTGCGGCTTCTATCATCCCTGCATCTTCAGATACCGGAATAAATGCACCAGATAATCCTCCGACATGTGAACTTGCCATAATTCCGCCTTTTTTAACCGCATCATTGAGCATGGCAAGAGCGGCTGTTGTTCCGTGTGCGCCGGCATGTTCTAAGCCCATAGCCTGAAAAATCCCTGCAACACTATCTCCCGGAGCCGGAGTTGGTGCTAAAGATAAATCAATTACTCCAAATGGAATATCAAGTTTTTTAGCAAGTTTTCTTCCTACAAGTTCTCCTGTTGAAGTAATTTTATATGCTATTTCTTTAATTTTATTAGCAAGTTCACTCATATCAGCATCTTTAGGAAGTGCTTCTACTGCGGCTCTAACTACACCAGGTCCGGAAACTCCGACATTAAGTGCGCATTCAGGTTCTCCCATTCCGCAAAATGCTCCTGCCATAAACGGATTATCTCCCGGAACATTACAGAATACTACAAGTTTTGCAGCTCCTATTCCATCGCGATCTGCGGTAACTTCTGCTGCTTTTTTAATGATTTCTGACATTTTTAAAACAGCATCCATATTTATACCGGCCTTTGAGGATGCAAGATTAACTGATGAGCAAACTCTTTCAGTTTGAGCCAGAGCTTGTGGTATACTTTCAATTAAAAGATTATCACCTTTTGTACAGCCTTTTTCAACTAATGCAGAAAAACCGCCGATAAAATTTACACCAACTTCTTTTGCAGCTTTATCTAAGGTTTTTGCAATTTTTACATAATCAGGATTTTTACAGGATTCTCCAATTAAAGAAATTGGTGTCACTGCGATTCTTTTATTAATAATTGGAATAGAATATTCATCTGCAAGTTCATCTGCGTATTCAACAAGATTTTTTGCATATTTTTTAATTTTGTTATAAATATTTTCGCAAACTGTGTCAATATCTTCAGATATACAATCCCTAAGACTCAGAGCAAGTGTTACTGTTCTGATATCCAGATTGTATAATTTAATCATATTTATTGTTTCTATTATATTATGTTCATCTAGCATAATTTTAATCTTTCTTTAATCCAAGTGCGGTTGAAACATTCCAATCTTTGACTTTTAATTTTAACTCAACACGACGGCTTTTGTCAAAATCTTCAATTCCATTTACCATTATAGGTTCATTAAAGCTTTTGCCTTCTACAACAACTATTTTTCTGAATTGTTCAGAATATTTTTTATCATAGTTTGTTTTAAATATATATTCAGCTACTGCATTAGCTCGTTTTAAACTTAGATCCATATTCCGTAAAAATTGTTCATCTTTAGATGTTACACCGGCAAACATTTGAGAATCCGTGTGACCTTGAACATAAATATACTGAATCTGTTCAGCAAGTTCTTTATCTGCAAAAATAGAGTTAATATAAATTGGAGCAATTTTGTCTAATAATTTTTTCCCGTTGTCGGATAGCTCCCAGCTTGAGAGTTCAAAAAGTTCAACATCAGAGATTTTTAGATCTCCTGTCATTTTATCAATATCAACCTGAATATTTTCTTTTTTTAGTTCGCTGCTAATTTTTTCTGATACTTCCATCTGAACTTTTTGCTGTTGTACAGACTGTTGTGAAAAACCTGTCATTGCAAGAACAAACAGCGTAATGAAAATAATAGCTAAACCTAACAATAGGTCAGCCATAGTTACCCAAAAAATATTTCCTTCTGAATCTTGATTATTCTGTTGTCCTCTAAATTTAATGCTCATTTTTTATACCTTAAAATAGCTCATCAACAACGTCAACAGCCTTTTTTTCTTTTATAGATTCTTTAAGTTGTTTATTTAATTGATTTAACCCAAAGATAAGATTTTCAAGATATGGAACAAGGTTTGTTGCCATACTTGCATTAAAAGCTGTTTTAAATTGTACTGGAATTTCTGTTACCAAATTATTTGAAGTATTGTTTTGGACTTTAGATTCTCTTAAGAGTTCATATAGAAACTTTTCAGCAGAGATACTTGCAAATAATCCCCCCATAATTTCTTGTATTTTTATCATAGGAGTTTTGCATAATTTATTGTACATAATTCTTTCTATCATTAAGTAAATTAGTGAAGAACCTACTGCTATAACAGATACAAGAGCTGCGGTTTGCATGCTTATCATAAAGCTTGAAACAGATGCGATTGTTTTTTCCTGTGTAGAAAAGTCAATTTTACCAAATGCAATTGCAATATTTAAAAAGGTAAATAACGGCCCAAAACCTGTTAATACAGTTGGAATAGTTTGAATCATTTTAAAGTTGAATTTTGATGTGACAAGGGTTTCCTCGTTGAAGAAATACAAAGGATCGGAAGTTGTTTGAACATGTTGAACCGTTGAAGATATGTCCTGATATTTAACATTATCGTTTCCTGATTTCAGTGCAATTGATTCAGAAAATACCAAAGTGTTTTTGAATTCCATCCAAGTCGCTGAAACATAAGGGTTTTGGCTCATCCAGGTATCTATTTCTTTAAATCTGAAATTCAGGTCATTTTTTTTGAACCCTTCCATATATGCTATTATTAGTTGAAGATTTTTACCGGTAGCAAAATATTTAGAAAAACAATAAATTGTAGATGTGATAAAAACTATTACTACAATTAAAATAGGTATATCTGAAAGAATTTTGTACAAGTTCATAAAGTCCACCTTCCTTGCCTATAATTGTAGCACACAATGTGCGAAGTGGCAATAAATTAGTCAATTATGAATCTTAGACCGTTATGAATATGTTTTCCTATAAGGACAAGAACAAAACTTGCAATAAGGTCATAAATGATTTTTAAACCGCTCTGAGCTTCAATCCAACCGTATATGAATGTCCCGCCGGATTGTTTTATCAGTGCTATTATAATCATATAAATAATTCCAATAATATGAATAACTAAAACTCCTAATAATGTTGCTTTTATCATATTGTTGAATGTGTATTTATTTAGAACCCTTCCAGCTAGCATAACAGCAGGGATATATGCTAAAATATACCCGCAACTATATTGTGCCAAATATCTTATACCGCCTCCAAGTCCGAATATTGGAGCTATAAATAAGCCTGTAATGATGTAAAGTAGAACGCTTGTAAGTGCCATTTTTCTGCCTAAAACTGAGCAGGTAAACATTATGATAGGTATTTGCGGAATAATATAAAAACCATATACGAAATCTTCCGGTGTTAAGTTTTTATTTGAAAAGATATAAGAAGGAATTATGTAGTGTTTTATATCAAGGTTAACAAATGTTGAACCTATAATTAGAAGTGTACAGAAAAAAATAGCAGCAAAATTTATAAGAGGAATTTTAATTCTTCTTTTGGTTTTGTCTATTCGCTTCATTTTAGGTATTAAAACATCTTGGTTCATTTAATTATAATTTTTCCTTGCAAATTTTCTATAATTTTTTCATAATTATTCTTAAATTCATCAAAAAATATGTTTTTGGTCCACATAATCAGGGCATCTTCATTGTTGTTTTGGTAGTAGCCTTTTCTTGTGCCAAAAGATGAAAATCCGTATTTTGTATATAAGTTTATTGCGGGAGTATTGCTTACTCTTACTTCTAATGTGATATACTTAATTTCTTCTTGATAACAATCGTCAATTATTTTCTTTAGAAGACATTGTCCATAATTTTTTCTTCTAAAATCAGGTGCTATTGCGATAGTTGTAATATGGGCTTCTTCAAGAATATGCCAACATCCTGCATATCCTGCAAGCTGATTGTCTGGTGTGTGAAGTGTATAATATTTGGCGAGTTCATTATTGATTTCGTTTAAAAAAGAGTCTTTAGACCAATGGTGATCTCCATATGCAGATTCTTCGATTTTTATGACACTATCAATATCTTCCGGTGTCATTTTTTTTATTGTTACTGTTTCTAGATTTGTTTGCATAATGCAATGTTAGCACGAGTTTTTTTGAGTTGCAATATTTTTACACTAAAAATTATTTTGTTTAATTAAAAATGTGCACATTAAGAATCTTAATAAAATTTTACAAACATGGTGAAGTTATGATTTTGAAAGAGTTTTTGCCAAAAGCTGCGATTATTGGTTGTGTTGTATTTTTATAAAAATAATACATTGGATTATATGTTAAGTATCCTTAAAATCCTTTTCAAACCGCTTGCAATCAAATATTTTGCAAGTAGAATTATAATAGTCCATGAATTGTGGGCAGTTTTACAAAGCCGAAAATGAGGAAAATATGGCAAAAGACGTAATAGAATTAGAAGGTACGATTATTGAATCTATGCCGAATGCAATGTTCAGAGTTAAACTTGAAAATGACCATGAAATATTGGCACACATATCAGGCAAAATTAGAAAAAACTTTATTAGAATTTTGCCTGGAGATAAGGTAAAAGTCGAGATGACACCATACGACCTTACAAGAGGAAGAATAACCTTCAGGTTAAAATAACAAAAAATCTCACGTACAAACTTATATATAAAGGAAAACAAAATGAAAGTAAGATCATCAGTAAAAAAAATGTGCGACAAATGTAAGTGCATTAAAAGAAAAGGCAGAATTGCCGTAATTTGTGAAAACCCTAAACACAAACAAAGACAAGGTTAGATTTTGCGTAGAGTGGCGTGAACGTAAGTGAGCAAACTCGAAGAAACGCGGAGCTAATGAACGAAAATTTTATGTAATAAAATGGAGTGAATGACAGCGGAGCGTAAAGCAATAGTCTAATGCAATTGGACAAATTGTCTGAGTCTGAGACATAAAACAGTGGCTGGTGAGGAAGTATTTAAGCCTCATATCAAAAAAAATCTAACAACCAAAGCCAAGAAAAGGAGAAAAAGAAATGGCAAGACTAGTAGGGGTAGATTTACCTCGTAATAAAAGAATGGAAATAGCATTAACTTATATTTTCGGTATAGGACCGACAAGAGCTAAAAAAATCTTAGCTGCTACTGGTATTTCACCGGATTTAAGAACAGATGATTTGACAGATGAAGATATTAAATTATTACGTAATGAGTTATCTAACTATCATATCGAAGGTGATTTAAGACGTGAAATTACAATGAATATCAAACGTCTTCAAGAAATAGGTTCTTTTAGAGGTATGCGTCACAAACGTAAACTTCCATGTCGCGGTCAAAGAACAAAAACTAACGCAAGAACTCAACGTGGTAAGAAAACTGGTCCAGTTTCTAAAAAGAAATAGTGATTTTTGCGTAAGGCAAACTAATGAATTAATATAAATTAAAACAAAAGTAATAAAGATAAAGGAAATAAAAATGGCAAGACCACAAAAAACTAAGAAAAAAGAAAAGAAAAATGTATTGCAAGGGGTTGTACATATTCAATCAACTTTCAACAATACAATTGTAACTTCTACAGATACTCAAGGTAATGCTATTGCTTGGGCAACAGCAGGTGCTTCAGGTTTCAAAGGAGCTAGAAAAGGTACTCCGTTTGCAGCTCAATCAGCAGCTGAAATGGTAGCTAAAAAATCAATCGACCAAGGTATGAAAAAAGTTGAAGTTCATATCAAAGGACCTGGTTCAGGTAGAGAAACTGCAATCAGAGCAATCCAAGCTGCAGGTTTGGAAATTACTCTTATTAAAGACGTAACTCCAATCCCTCACAACGGTTGTCGTCCACCTAAGAAAAGACGTGTATAGTGAATTTTGCATAGCGCGGATGTGGGCATAAGCGAACGTAGTTCCGTTAGATGCGAAGTTTATCGTGAATGGCAGCGTAGCGAAATGAACACTAAGCTGAGTATAGCAAAATTCAAGACTATATTTTGTTTGTCAGAAGTAAATTTAAATACGGCAAACTGATAAAAGTAGAACCGCGGGGGCTTGCGAATTAGTCCAAACGCAAACCATAGATGCCCCGCACAAGAAAAAGGAGAAAATTAAAAAATGGCAAGATATACAGGACCAAATAATAAATTATTTAGAAATAAAAAAGTTAAAGATTTGTCAAATAGAAAATTAACTTCTTCTATGAGACAAACAGCTTCAGGTCAGCACGGTGCAGTTAGAAAAAAACTTTCTGAATATGCACTTCACCTTGCTGAAAAACAAAAAATCAGATTTACATACTTAGTAAGTGAAAAACAATTCGTAAGATATTACAACGAAGCAGCTAGAAGAAAAGGCGTTACAGGTACAATTCTTTTACAATTATTAGAATCAAGACTTGATAACATTCTTTTCAGAGCAGGTTTCGGTATTACTCGTAAACAAACAAGACAAATCGTTAACCACGGTCACGTTCTAGTTAACGGTAAAAAAGTTGATATTCCATCATACTTAGTTAAAGCGGGTGATGTTATTACAGTTAAATCAAAAAGCTCTAAATACTTAAATGATGTAATTGGAATGATTGATATGGCTTGTGCTCCTGCTTGGATGACAATCGATAAAGAAGCATTAAAAATTACATTTGACAGAATTCCTGAAAGAGAAGAATTAGATCCGGAAATTAAAGAACAACTTGTAATCGAATATTATTCTAAATAGGAATTGTAAGTAATAAGCATTAGCTTAAATAACTAGCAATTAAGTAGATTTTAACTAGGAGAATAAAATAATGGAATTAAAAATTAAATGTGTTAATACAGCAACCAGCTCTGACGGTTCACAATATGGTAAATTTGTTATCGAACCGTTAGAAAGAGGATTCGGTACTACTATCGGTAACTCTTTAAGACGCGTATTATTATCAAGTCTTGAAGGTACAGCTGTTACAAGTGCAAGAATTGAAGGTATTACTCACGAATATACAGCAATTCCGGGTGTTTTAGAAGACGTTATTGACGTTATGCTTAACTTAAAAGGTTTGGTTGTTAAAACTGATTCTAAAGAATCTCAACACTTAAGAATTGACGTTGATAAACCTGGTCCTGTATTGGCAAGTGATATTCAATTACCAGCAGGTGTTAAAGTTGTTAACCCTGATTGGTTAATTTGTACAGTTGCTGATGGCGGTTCATTCCACGCTGATGTAATCGTTGATACAGGAAAAGGATATGTTCCAAATGATGTTCCAAGAGATGCAAAAGATGCTTCAATTGATGTTTTACCTATCGATGCAACATTTATGCCAATTAAAAGAGTTAGCTACAATGTAGAAAGCGCTCGTGTAGGTGATGCTTTAGACTTCGATAAATTAACTCTTGAAATTTGGTCAAACGGTTCAATTGATGTTCAAAATGCTCTAAGTCAAGCTTCAAACTTATTGATTGAACACTTTATGCAAATAGCATCAATTACAGGTCAACCTGTTGCAGCTCCTTCTATTCAAATTGAAGAAGCTGTAGAAGATGTTGAAGAAACTCCTACAATGACAATTGAAGAATTGGAACTTTCAGTAAGAGCTTACAACTGCTTGAAAAGAGCAAGCATCAATTCAATGTCAGAATTGTTGAAAAAATCAGAACATGATTTATTAAATATTAAAAACTTCGGTAAAAAATCATCAGACGAAGTTATCGAAAGATTACACCACTTTGGTTTAGACTTAGCTCCAAGCCCTGTGGAAGAAGATTTAATCGGTTAATTTCCGGTTAATTAGTAGGATATACAATTAATTAATAAGTAAAGGATACAAAAATGAGACACCAAACAAAAAAACATACGCTTGGTAAAGCACAAGACCAAAGAAAGGCTTTGTTGCGTTCTTTAGCTACTGAACTTTTTGTACACGGTGAAATCACAACAACTATGGCTAGAGCAAAAGCTTTAAAACCATATGCTGAAAAGATTATCACTCTTGCAAAAAAAGGCGACCTTCACTCAATTCGCCAAGCTGCAAGATATATTTATAATAAAGAAACTGGAAAATATATCGATTTAGCTTCAGGTGAAGTATTTGAAGCTCCACAAGCTGATAAAAAATTAGCTTCACAAACAGTTCTTAGAAAATTGTTTGTAGTTATCGGAAAACAATATTCTGAGAAAAAAGGCGGATATACAAGAATTTACCACTTACCGCCAAGACGTGGTGACGCTTCAGAAATGGCATTAATTCAATTGGTATAAGGGTGCCAAAAGGGGAGCCCTGCAGAAATGCCAACACTTAAACGATACGCATTTCAAGTTCAGTATATCGGTAAAAACTACTCAGGAAGCCAAATTCAATTGGAAAATGGTAAAGAGATTGAATCTCCGACCATACAGGGAGAACTTGAAAAAGCACTTAGAACATTGATATTAAGCGGGCGTAAAGCCAAAAGCGATACTCCCGCAAAATATAATAAACGACCGATAAAAGCAATTTTTTCCGGAAGAACTGATAAAGGTGTTAATTCACTAGGTCAGGTAGTTCATTTTGATACAGATGAAACGATTGTTGCTTCAAAGTTTCTCTATCAAATAAATGAGATTTTACCTGATGATATATCAGTTACAGATTTACGGGAAGTTGATAAATCATTTCACGCTCAAAAGTCAGCTAAAAAACGTTATTACAGGTTTGAATTTATAAACAGACGTTGTAAAAATGCTTTTGATGGTGATTTGTTGAGAGTAAAATATCCACTAGATTTAACAAGGATGCAAAAATCCTTAAATTATCTTATAGGAGAACATGATTTTTCAAGTTTTAAAAGTTCCGGAACGCTAAACCCGAGCACAATTTGCATTATATATGAAGCGAAAGTTTCAAAGGTCGGCGACAAGGTTACTATTGATATTGTAGGAAACAGGTTTTTGTACAATATGGTAAGAACGATTGTCGGAACCCTTCTTGAAATAGAAGGACATAATTTGGAACCTGAACATATGAAAGATGTTTTGGAGGCCAAAGACCGCCGAAAGGCTGGAATGACAGTTAGTCCATATGGATTAACACTAATGAAAGTAATGTACTAAATTATAAATGGAGAAATGCAATGAAAACATATTCAGCAAAACCTCTTGAAGTTGAAAGAAAATGGTATGTAATCGATGCAGAAGGCGAAGTATTAGGTCGCTTAGCTGTTAGAGTTGCTAACATTTTAAGAGGAAAAAATAAACCTGAATACACTCCTAACGTTGATACAGGCGATTTTGTAATCGTTATCAATGCTGATAAAGTGAAAGTTACAGGTAAGAAAGAAACTGATAAGATTTATTTACACCATACTGGATATCCGGGTGGATTAAAGACTGCAAGTTTTAAAGAATTAATGGAAAAAGATCCTAGAATCGTTATTGAACATGCTGTTCGTGGTATGTTACAACACAACACATTAGGTGCAGAACAATTTAACAAATTGAAAGTTTATGTTGGTGCTGAACATCCACATGCAGCACAAAAACCAATCGTTCTTGAAAAGGAGGCTAAATAATGGCAGATAAAGAAATTATGGCTACAGGCCGTAGAAAAACCTCTATTGCAGTTGTAAAGTTAGTTAAAGGCAGCGGCAGAATTTTCGTTAACGGTAAAAAATTAACTGATTATATCGGTAACAGACCAGCTATCGAAATGTTAGTATATAGACCACTTGTTTTAACTGAAACTCAAGACAGATTTGATGTAAGAGTTAAAGCTGTTGGTGGTGGTGTTGTTTCTCAATGCGGAGCTATCAGACACGGTATTTCAAGAGCACTTGGTTAAATCTAACGAAGAATTCAAAAATGTTCTAAAATTAGAAGGTTTATTAACTCGTGACCCACGTGTTAAAGAACGTAAAAAATACGGTAGAAAAAGAGCTCGTAAGAGATTCCAATTCTCAAAACGTTAATATTACAAAAGACCGCTTATCAAGCGGTCTTTTTTTATTTTAAAAATATATATTTATAATTTTGATTTATGAATTTGTTTTAGTAGATTTCTTGCATTTAACGCATCAAGAATTCTGAAGTTTAGCAGGTTTCTGTAATCGAACATTGCCGGAGTAAATGAGGATAGAGTTTTATCATTTGATTCTTTTAATTGTTTAACTAATTTCTTTGCCGCTTTAAGATCTTTTATAATACCTGTTTTAATTCTATCAGGTTGATAAATTGTCTAAGTTTCATGTGGATAATATGTTGAACGGCATTCATTTGTATTTTGGTTAATGAGCATTTCTGTAAACATATTGTAATCGATATCATGAAATTCTTGTGTTATTTTGTAATTCCATAGACCTTCTTTTTCAAACGGAAGCATTCTATCAGGCATAACTACTTTGGGAGATCTGCCATCGTAGAATTTTTTTAACCGATTTTCTTCGTGTATATTAGAGCCAATACCGACAATGTGGATTGAATTACAAAATTCTTCTAAAATACCCATATCTTCTGCGTATTTTGACATTATATCTAAAAACGAAGTAACCCCTTTTCCTGTATCAATATAATCTGTGATAATCGTTTTCATTCCTGTTTTTTTCATGTGATCAACAATTGTTTGAGGGTCTGCCTTTATTCTTTTTAAATATTTTCGGTATGCGATTTCTTCTTTTTGGGTTGGTGCGTTTGCATTATTTCTTACAATTTCTTTTGTAAAATAGTCTTGAGAATACCAATTTTTAGAGAATGCTACGAATTTATAATCATTAATTCCGTCTTTCATCCATAAGGCTGCATTGAGGAACCATTTTGGACTTCTGCCAAGACATATTATAGGATTATCTTTGTATTTTGAGTAAATTTTAGCTGTTTTTAGGAATTCATCCATTAGAGTTTCTGACTGTAATGGCATATATAAATATTTTTCATCAACCATCTCTTTTTTATTTAATATTTTGTTATCAAAGAATGTAGAATATCTTTTTCTAAATCTTTTTTTGGTAGATTCACTCATTGCCATATATTCTTCATAGTCAATATGCGGAACTGTTCTATTTGGATCAAAAAATTCACCGAAATGAATGTTGGCACCGAATTTATGGGTTACCGGAATTTGAGCATATGATGTATTATTGAAATTAGATGTGGTAATGTTTTTGTGTTTAATTTGTTTTCCGGCAGGATAATTAGTAATAAAATTAGCTTGAATTTGTGATATTTGCATATGAAATTCCTTTTTTGTTTTTTTATTATAAAGCCGGACAAATAATAATTTGCTATTATTACTAATAAAATGTGTTATCTTTTTTCAATAATTGAGGTTATGAGTTTATAGTATAGTTCAACATCTTTATCTTGTGCATTTTTAATTATATCAATAAGTTCTGTTTGAAGTTCTTTGCGGGATTTTAGATGACCAAAGTCGAATAATTCTTTTATTGGCACATCAAAGACTGCTGCAATTTTTTCTATATTTTCTTCTTTAGGGAGTTGTCCTCCGTTTTCGAGTTTGCAGAGGTTAGTTGTTTCCATGCCGATTGATTCCGCAAGCTGTGACTGAGTAAGCTTACGAGACTTCCTAAGTTCTCTTATTCTAAGTCCTAAAAGTTTGCTAAGCAGTGCCATATTTTCTCCCTTATGTATAAATTATCACATCTATTTGATTTAGGTTATACAAGAGCATTAGCAAGTAATACAACACCAAGTGATTTTATTGCTTATACTTTAGCTGATGCTGCTAAATATGTTCTAACATCTGCTAAATAAGGTAATTAAGTAATTGTTATGCTGAACTTGATTAAGCAGCTAAAATTTGATTTCGGATAGCTGTTCGGAAGGACAGTCTAAGAAGTCCGAAATGACACTATTGGTCAGATGATTCAGGCACAAAGTCTGATATCATAACTTAAACTTAAAATGTCAAAGTGACCGAATCACTTTGATACGCTTTACATTAAGTGGGGTGCGGAATTCACCTTCCGCGCCCCTTTTCCTAAGATAGGAAAGGAGAATATACTAAAAAATCTGTTGAATGATAGCAAAATTTATTTTTAGAGGTTTTATTTTTTATATGAAAATAAAGGGCTTGTTATGAAAGTACATCACATTAACTCTGATTATAAAAAATATTTTTCAATTCAAACACAAGTTATAAATGATACAAATAATGAAATTTCAATAAATACAACGGGTGGAATAACACCTTTGGCACAGCATTTTATCGGATATCAACCAAATTTTGAAGGCGGATATAGTTTAAGTCTTGAAAAAACTATTGAAAATCTGGATAAATTAGCTTCAAAATACCCTGATATTTATCCAAAACATGTTCGTCAATGGGCTGAAATCGTTTTAGAAGAAGGAAATAAAGGAAATGATACTTTAATTAGTATTCATAAAAAATTATATGAGAATCTCAAAGATTGTTTTAGTTTGGATGAATTAAGAAAGAAATTTCCTGAATTTATGAATGTGAAATCTGCTGATTCGATTGATTTTAGGGGTGGTTCATTATTGGATGATTTATATAATGGTAGATTAGAATTTTTCAATCATGAAGAAGATTTGACTTTACAAATTATAAAATTATACTGGGGCGAGGGGTTTTCTCTTAGTGATCTAAAAGCTTATACCGGTGGGAAAGATCTTAATAATATAATGAATCGTTTAAATATTCCAAAAGTTAATCGTCATTACGGACAGGTTTTGAAACTTTCGGATCCGGAGTATAACGAGCGATTGACAAAACAAATGGCACAAAAACGCCGTGAAACAATGGATATTAAAGCTCAACAGCAAGATGGTGAACCTGTTTATATTAAACGTGGACCATTATCAGTTGAACACAGGCAGCATATATCAGAAGGGCTTTTGAAATATTATCGGGAAAATCCTGAGCGTGTTTTTACGATGTCTGAAAGACAAAAAAAGTTTTATGAAGACAATCCAGAGCAAAGAAAGATTTTGCATCGTGTAATGGAAAAAGCGTGGAGTCTTCATAGCGCAGATGGTATTAAAAAAGCTTTAGCAAAATTTATGAAACGAAATGCTGTGAAAGAACTTACTTCTGATGATTTGTTGTCTCCTGAAAGTTTATCAAAAGATAAATCTAAACTTATGAAACGTTTCTGGGCAGAAAATGAATGGGCAAGGAAGTCTTTTTCTAAAAATATGGAATATGGTTGGAAAAAGGTAAAGGCAGAAAAAGATATGTTTTATACCTATAACCTTACACCTGAATTATTTAAGAAAAGGTTTTTCAAGTGGTGCGAACAGCAAGGTATTGATACAACTGATTTAAGTTTTGATAATTTTGTTTATTATCCTCATAAACCGGAATTAAACAGATTGGATTCTAATAAAATTAACAGATATACTCCGCGATTTATTGATTCTTGTCCTGGAGATGAATCTCAAAAAGTTGCAAATGCTTACTTGATGACGTTATTAAAATTTGGTAAATTTTTAAAAAATGTAGATACTTTACATGTTACATCAGATACAAAAGTGCTTTGTCAGGAAATTAGGCATTCACTTCATGATGCAATATTTGATTATGATAGGGCAATTCTGGGAGTTCCAACCCCAAGAAGCTTCGGAGCCGATAAAATTCAGAGAATATATGTTATGGTGTCAACCAAACTTATGGATAACCATGATGCAAAATTATTAAAGAAATTATCTGAATTATTGAACGATTCTTATAACTATTTGGATAAAAATTGGAAAGCAGGGCAGCCAATGAGGCTTGAGCCTGATGCACATTTGTTTTAATTAAAAAAGGCGCCGGTTTAACCGGCGCCTTTTTTATATAATCATTTTTCCGTTTTCGTAAATGAGAATTCCGTCGGCGTAAATTTTTCCTCCGTTTTTCATATTTTTAATCAAATCCCAGTGAAGTCCGGAAACATTTTTACCACCTGTTTCCGGGTATGAGGCTCCGACTGCCATGTGGATTGCTCCGCCGATTTTTTCATCAAACAAGATGTTTCCTGTGATTTCTTGAATTTCATCGTTTGTTCCGATTGCGATTTCGCCGATTCCGTGAGAACCTTCGTCCATATTAATCATTGCATTTAGAAATTCTTCACCTTGTTCAGCTTGAGCTTTTACAACAAGTCCGTTTTCTATCCATAAATGAACTCCGTGAGCTGAATTGCCACGGTAATTTTGCGGATAATCAAAATATATTTCGCCGTTAATTCCGTCTTCAACAGGAGATGTGAAAACTTCACCATCAGGGTAATTATTCAAACCTGAACAGCTAATCCATTTTCTGCCTTCAACATTAAAAGTAATATCTGTTTTTTCTCCTGTTATTCTAATACTCTTAACCCCATTTAAATAATTTGCCCATTCAGTTTGTTTTTGATCAAGTTCTTTAAGTTTTGCTACAGGATCGTCTAAATCAAGGTAACAAGATTTAAAAAGAAATTCAGCATATTCATCAAGTGACATTTTTGCTTCCTGAGCTAAAGCGTTTGTTGGAACATCGGCAATAACCCATTTTGCACTGCCTTCTGCTGAACGTTTCATAAGTTTTTCTGATAATTGTTTTGTGGCTTTACCTCTGCGTGCAAGTTTCGAAAGATCTGCGCGCGCCATGTTTTTAGTGTTTAATGGAGCACCCAGTGAAATAAATTTATCAACGGTTTCATATTCAAGTTTTGTTATTGGATCGATATAATCTAATTGTTCATCAGAAGCGTTTTTTAAGAAAACTTCTGATAAATCACCTAACGAAACTTTAACAATAGGATTTGCGCCTTTTTCTAAAACCCTTTTATAGATTGATTTTACTAAATCGCGGGCTTCGAAAGATTGTGCACTAATCATTACTAAATCACCTTTTTGCACATCTGTAGAATAGTCTACAAGAACCTGTGCGTATTTATCCCAGATAGTTTTATGCATATTTTACCTCTTTCTTCTTATAAACAAGTTTATAATATTTTTGCCCTGTTGTAAATATTAAAATAATATAAAGGTTTTTAATATTACTCGCATTTGTAATATAATTGACATATCGGTCAATAGTAAGAAAGAGGGTTAAAAATGATAGACAAAACAGCAATAATTCACCCGTCAGCTCAAATTGCGGAAGATGCAATTATCGGACCATATGTTGTAATAGGTGAAGGGGTTAAAATCGGAAGCGGTACAAGAGTAATTTCAAATGCTCATATTGAGCATGCTGAAATTGGTAAAAATTGTACAATTTCTCCGTTTGCAACAATTGGTTCTGAACCTCAGGATTTAGGTTACAAAGGCGAAGATACTAAAGTTGTTATTGGTGATGAAACAATTATTAAAGAAAACGTAACAATTCATAGAGGTGCAGCTTGCGGCGATTTCACAACAAGAATCGGTAATAAATGTTTGTTAATGGTTGGTTCTCACGTTGCACATAACTGCGTTTTAGATGATCAGGTGATTTTAGCAAACCTTGTAACTCTTGGTGGGCATGTTCATGTAGGCTTTGGTGCGTTTGTCGGTGGAATGAGTGTATTTCACCAAAATATCAGAATTGGTGATATGGCAATTGTAAGTGGATTCTCTGCTTCTCGTCAAGATATTTTGCCATATTCAAAAGGGGAAGGCAGACCTCCTGTTCCTCGCGGAATTAATGTAATAGCATTAAAACGCCGCGGAGTGCCGTTAGAAGTTAGAACAGCTACAAACGAAGCTTTCAAATTATTGATATCAGAAGATTATAATACTTCTCAAGCAATCGAAAAAATTAAAGCTGAAATTCCAATGAACGAATATATTGAAAAGATGATTGATTTTATCCAAACTTCCAAACGTGGAGTTTTACTAAAATCTCATAAATCAGGTCACGAATCATTGGAAGATTAAGGGGTAAATATTATATAAAGTAGTGGCGGGTTTGAAAAACCCGCCGCTATTGTTTGGTTTAACTTTATAAAGAATCTTTGTAAATATTTCTTACAATCTCTTTTGAGTTTCCGCTTGGTCCAATATTTATCAAACCATCAAGTGATGGTGTTGAAAATGCTAAATCAGTAAGTTTTTCTACATCATCTGCACTAAACCCCATATCAGTAAGTTTTTCCGGAACATCAACTGATTTTAACCAGTTGTAAACACCTTCTGCGGCTTTTTCAGCTTCTGACGCTTCACCTATTAGCCCCGGAACTATTGGTGCTAAAATGGTTGCAAGTGTTGCTGGTCTGTCTTTATAAATTGTTTTTATTACAGCCGGTAATAAAATTGCTAAACCTAATCCGTGGGCAAGTTCAGGTTTTACCGCACTTAGCGGATGTTCAAGCGCGTGAGTGTAATGTAAAAGTCCGTTATCAAAACAAACTCCGCCCATCATTGCAGCGTACGCTAAGAAATATCTTGCTTCTAAATCATCCGGATTAGCAATTGCTTTTGGAAGGTATTTTGCAACAAGTTCAATTACATCTTTTGCAAGTGATATTGAATAAGGAGAAGCTACAGTTGATGTTGCCGCTTCTATTACGTGGTTTACTGCATCAATTGAAACATATCTTGTTTGTTTTGGAGATAATTTTGTCATTAATTGGGGGTCATCAATCGCGTACATTGGATAAATGCAATCATATGCAATTGCAGGTTTGAAATCTTTTTCAAGATTTGTTACAACTGCAAATCTGTTAGTTTCTGTACCTGTACCGTGAGTTAAATTTATTGAAATAATCGGCGCAGCTTTGTCTGGTGAAAATGTGAAATCATAAATGTCTTCTGCTGTTTTATCAGGGTATTCAAGCAGAATAGCAACAGATTTACCGGCATCAGTTGGAGAACCGCCGCCGATTGCAATAACTGCTTTTGCCCCGAATTCTCTTGCAAGTTTTGCCGCATCATTTACATGTACTGTTGTCGGATTAGGGGTTACCTGATCAAAATTTACGTAACCAATTTCATTATCTTTCAATGCTTTTTCAACAACATCCCACGCACCTGTTGCTTTATAAGCGTTTCTGCCGGACATTACAATAACTTTATCAATTCCTTTTGTTTTATATCTCTTGCGATATCGTGAATTTTTTGGATTGCTCCAACTCCGAAATAAACATTAGTTCTTGTACGAATTTCACGTACTTCGTTGATATTAATATCTTTTTCCCACATATAAACTCTCCTTTCTTTTCAAGAGAATTATAGATTACAGAAAAGATTTTTTCAAGAAGAATTATTTTGCAGATTTTAAAATATATCTTGCAGCGGCACTTGCGGGTTCAACAATTCCGTCATGAAACCGTATCGGATAAATATCTGTCATATGCTCGGCGTCATTTTTTACAATACAGTCTCTTTGCGCAAGACTATTAGAGCCTGATGAACAACTAACTTCTTTGTTTGGTAGTGATATTCCGTTTACATCAATAAAACCTATGCAATGCTGGACTTCGCCGCTTGTGGTATCTTCTATTACTTTGCCTATTGATAAACTACATTTTCCTAAAGCATTTCCCATTAACTTACTTATTGCAACTATTGTCCCATCATTTAATACATAAGCTTGAAGTTGGTTTAAATTTCTCGCACCGGGATCTGTATTAATAAAATATCCAGGCGTAATAGTATAATTAGTAATTTTTCCGTTTTTGTTCATTTTTATATCTGTAGCATTAGCATAATATGTATATCCTGATAGGGTACCATTAAGAATAGAACAAACACTCATAACATTTTCTGGATGTTCTTTCCCTCCATCTTTGCTACATATGGCATTTATTCCTGCATAATCAAATCCATATTGAGCTTGTGACATTCTTGCCGCTTGTGATAATGTGGAAATAGTTTTTTTAAACTTAGAGCGGTATTGAGAACTCCTTGTATTGGTAATAAGAGTTGGAATTGTCATTGCCGCAACGACACCAATTATGCCTAGAGTGATTAAAACCTCCGCTAATGTAAAAGCTTTTCTGATTGTTAGTCTTTTATTTATCATTTTACCAGCCTTTCTATAAACAACTGTTAAATAATATTATATAATTATATAATTAAATTATACACATGTATAATAAATTTTACAAGTCATGTTGAATAATGCTACAAGAAATTTATGATAAAAAATAAACTTTCAGAAATTATGGGCATTAGAAGATTAAATATGGCTGAAGTCGCTAGATTAGCGGGGTTAACTCATGTTACGGTATTTAGGATTTATCATAATAAAACTAAAACTATTGAACTTGAAACTCTTGATAAATTATGTGGCGCACTTAATTGTAGAATTCAGGATATTTTTGAGCATATTCCAAATAAAGACTAAATTTCAAAACGTTTTAAATTATCGGATATATTGTTTTCGATTTTATCTAATAATTCAGGCAATGTCCATTCAAAGCCTGCTGCAATTCTTTTCAAAATAATGATGTTGGGAATACGTAACCCGTTTTCAAGCCTGCTTAAAGTTGCACAAGGAACATCTGTTTCATATGCAAAGATTCTAAGACTTTTTTGGGCATTATTTTCTCTTAAACTTTTTAAGCTTTTGCCAAAAGCTTTTATGTATTCTTGTTCGTTTTTACTGGTATTTACCAAACCTTTAGTTGACATAATGAAATTATAATGTTATTATCTTAGACATATGTTTCCATATAGAAACATATGTCTAAGTGGGAGGTTGGAATGAAAAGTTTTAGAAATAATATTAGATTTCTATTAGCATTTACATTAGCAGAGGTTTTGATTACTCTAGGCATAATTGGTGTTGTGGCTGCTATGACTATACCGACTTTGATGACAAAAATTCAAGAACATCAAACGGTTTCGAAATTAAAAGAAACATATTCAATTTTATCTCAGGCAATTAGACTAGTTGGGGAAGATCAAGGTTATCCTGAAGAATGGGGGATATCTGGTCGAGATGCCCGAAGTGGCGCGATAGTAGCTGAAAAATTAAAACCTTATCTTAAAATTGCTGTTGATTGTGGTATGGCAAATGAAGGTAATACAAATTGTTTTGCTGAAAAGCTTACTACTTTAAATGGGCAAGCTGTGTATAATACTAAAAATTCAGTTAGTAAATACTTGGTTTCATTGCTAAATGGTACATCAGTTGTTTTCGAAGGTGCTGCAAGTGATGGTTTGTATATGTACTTTTTGGTTGATATTAATGGAAAGTCAAAACCAAATATATGGGGAGTAGATATATTTGAATTTTCATATAAGGAAGGGATTGGACTTGTTCCGTCCGGACATCCACAAAATACGTCAAATACATATAAGAAATTTTGTAAAGATATGACTTCTACAGGTTATGGTTGTGCATATTATGTTTTACATTTTGGGAAAATGGATTATTTAAACAAAAAATAATTAACAAATTTTACAAAATAAAATTTACTACTACAAGGTTAGCCATGTTTGTAATATAATCTAATCTGAGAGGTTAGAATTGAAACATTCAAGACTTACATTACTGATATTTATAGCGCTTATTTTAGGTGTGGTAGTTGGTCATTTTGCCCCGCATGTTGCGATAAAAATGCGCGCATTTGCACTAATTTTCTTGCGTATGGTGAAAATGATTATTGCACCTTTGTTATTCGCAACTTTAGTTACAGGGATTGCCGGGCATGGTGATACAAAACAGCTTGGAAAAATCGGTATCAAAACTATTGTTTATTTTGAAATAGTTACAACCTTGGCGCTTATTATCGGGTTAACTATGGGAAATATCTTTAATCCGGGTAAGGGTTTTGTGACAGGTACTGTAGCAAATCCGGAACTTCTTAAAGAAGCCGGATTAATGGCTGTTACAACTCCGCATACTTCTATTTCAGAGATGATTGTTAATGTTTTTCCTACAAGTATTGTTCAAGCAATGTCTGAAGGTAACTTATTGCAAATTGTTGTATTTTCAATATTTATGGCTATTGCAATTTGTGCAGTCGGGAAAAAAGCCCAGCCTGTTATGGATGTTTTGAATTCTGTTTCACAGATAATGTTTAAGTTTACCGAATATGTTATGTATTTTGCACCTTTAGGTATTTTTGGCGCAATTGCTTCTACTGTTGGTATGAATGGACTATCTATTCTTAAAAATTACGCGAAAATTATTTTTTCATTATACACAGCGCTTGCAGTATTTGTGTTGATTGTGTTTTTTGTAGCTTGTAAATATGCAAGAATTTCATTTAGAAGTTTATTAAAAGCGATTCAAGAACCTGCAATTTTAGCATTTTCAACTGCAAGTTCAGAAGCAGCATTTCCTAAAGCAATTGAAATTATGGAACGTTTTGGGGTTCCGCAAAATATTGTAAGTTTTGTAATGCCTACAGGTTACACTTTTAACCTTGATGGAAGTACATTATATCTTGCAATGGCTGTAATTTTCTCATCTCAAATCTGTGGTATTGATTTGAATTTCATCAACAAATTTTGATGATGTTAGCTTTAATGCTTACAAGTAAAGGTATTGCAGGTGTTCCAAGAGTTTCGCTTGTCGTTCTTGCCGGAACTCTATCAAGCTTTAATATTCCGATTATCGGGGTTGCAATCTTGCTTGGTATCGATCAGATTCTTGATATGGGAAGAACTACCGTTAACCTTGATTGGAAACTGCGTTGCAACTGTTGTTATTGCAAGATGGGAAAATGCTTTTGATTATGAAAAAATGAAATTATTTATAAAAGAAACTGATGCTGAACGCTCAGAATGGAGCTTTGGCGGATTAAAAAAGATTTGTGATAAAGTAACGAACAAAACAGAGGGATAATAATATGGCAGAAAGTACAAAAACAGAGTATAAAAATACTCTTAATTTGCCTCAAACAACTTTGGCGATGAGAGCTAATGCAACTGTTAGAGAATTAGAAATTCAGAAATTCTGGGAAGAAAATAATATTTATGAAAAAATTATTCTCAAAGAGATAAAACAAATTCTTTTGTTTTACATGACGGACCTCCTTATTTGAGTTCTGAAAAAATTCACGTTGGTACAGCTTTAAACAAAATTTTGAAAGATATTTTAATTAAATATAAATCTCAAAGAGGTTTTTACGCACCTTATGTTCCTGGATATGATGGTCATGGGCTTCCTATTGAAAACGCTGTTGTTAAAAATATCAAAGGTGGACGCCATGCAATTACAGAAGTTGAATTGCGTGCAAAATGCAGAGAATTTGCTCATAAAAATCTTAAAGGGCAGGAATCTGAATTCAAACGTCTTGGCGTTTTAGGAAATTGGGAAAATCCTTATTTGACAATTAATCCGGAATATGAAGCTGAACAAGTTAGAGTGTTTGGTGAAATGTATAAAAAAGGTTATATTGAAAAAGGGTTAAAACCTGTATATTGGTGTGCATCTTGTGAAACTGCTCTAGCTGAAGCTGAAGTTGAATATGCAGACCATACTTCAACTTCTATTTATGTAAGATTTAAATTTGATGATGATGCTACTAATATAATCAAGGGAATTCTGAATCAAGTTCAGAATGACAATATTTATGCAATTATTTGGACAACAACTCCTTGGACAATTCCTTCAAATATGGCAATTTCTATGCATCCTAGATTTGAATATACATTCTTCGATTACAAGAACGATGTATATGTTGTTGCAACTGAGCTTTTAGGTTCATTCTTAAAAGATGTTGAATGGGAAGAAGCTGATATTGAAGTTCTTGGAACTTGTAAAGGTCAGGATTTAGAATTATTGAATACAAAACATCCGCTTAGTTAATAGAAAATCACCTATAATTTTAGGTGAACATGTAACTCTTGATGCAGGTACAGGTTCTGTACATACTGCTCCCGGACACGGTTTAGAAGACTATGAAGTTGGATGTAAGTATAATATTGAAGTATTTTCACCATTAGATGGTGCTGGTGTTTGGACAGATGTTGTCGGAATTCCTGAACTTGTTGGAGTTCCTTATTACAAAGGAAACTCTATGGTTATTGAAATGCTTCAAAACTGTGGTGCATTCTTAAACAACAAGATATTCAACACAGTTATCCACACTGCTGGAGATGTAAAAAGCCTGTAATTTACAGAGCAACTCCGCAATGGTTTGTTAAAGTTGATAAATTCAGAAAAGAAACTCTTGATGCAATTCATAATGTAAAATGGATTCCATGCTAGTGGTGAAAACAGAATTGGTAACATGGTTGAAAGCCGTACAGATTGGTGTATTTCTCGTCAACGTGCTTGGGGTGTTCCTATTCCTATTTTCTATTGTGAAGATTGCGGTGAAGTTATTTGTACAGATGAAACAATTGAAAATGTTGCAAAAATCTTTGATAAAGAAAGTTCTGATGCTTGGGTAAAATATTCAGCAGAAGAATTATTCCTCAAGGTTTTGTATGTCCAAAATGCGGTAAAACTCATTTCCGTAAAGAAAAAGATATTATGGACGTATGGTTTGATTCAGGTGTTTCTTGGAGAGCAGTTGTTGAAAAACGCGCTGATGAATTAGGGCATACTCCTGTTGATATGTATCTGGAAGGTTCAGACCAACATAGAGGCTGGTTCCAATCTTCTCTTCTCACTTCAATTGCAACTCAGGGTAAAGCTCCTTATAAAGAAGTTCTTACTCACGGGTTTGTATTCGGTGAAGACGGACGCAAAATGTCTAAATCTTTAGGTAATTATATCAGACCGGATGATATTATCAAAAACTACGGTGCTGATATTTTAAGACTTTGGGCAGCATCAGTTGATTATAGAAACGATATCAAAATTGGTAATAATATTGTTGGACAATTAACAGAAATCTTTAAGAAAACAAGAAATACTGCAAGATTTTTGAGCGGTAACTTGTTTGATTTTGATCCTTCTGTTGATTATGTAGAATATGATGAACTTAAAAATATTGATAAATTCGCACTTCATAAATTAAATAAACTTATCGCAGAAGTTACAGAAGCTTTTGAAAATTATGAATTTTACAAATATTTCCAATGCTTACAAAACTTTGCAGCAAATGATTTGAGTTCATTCTATCTTGATATTGTTAAAGACAGATTATATACAGCAGGTAAAAAATCACTTTCTCGTCGTGCTTGTCAAACAGTTTTATATGAAAATTTAATGGCACTTGTAAGAATGCTTGCACCAGTTATGCCTCATCAAGCAGAAGATATTTGGCAAAATATTCCTGAAATACAAAAAGGCGGTTTAATCAGTATTCTATTATCCGATTGGCCGGAGGTTAATAAAAACTGGGAATCTCCTCAACTTGAAGAAGATTTCTCAAAGATTCTAAAATCCCGCGAGGTTGTATCACGTGCAATTGAACCATTAAGAGCTGATAAAAAGGTTGGAAGTTCTTTAGAAGTTTCTGTATATATCAAAGCTGAAGATAATGCTGTTTTAAAAGAAAATGCAGCAGATTTAGCTGATATTTACATTGTATCTCAAGCGGTTCTATCCGAAGATGCTCCATCTGAAGTGTTGAACGAACATTCAGAAGATGGTTACACTGTTTGGGTTGTAAAAGCTCAAGGCGAAAAGTGTGTCAGATGTTGGAAGTATCGTTCACTAAATGATGATGGTATTTGTCAGGATTGCTTGGATGCTATAAAATAATAATAAAAAAGCCCTCGATAAAGAGGGCTTTTTTATTGCAACATTTGTAAACCTGTTTTCCCACCTTTTTCGATATATGAGCACCCTCCTTGTTTTATATATAATTTTGAGCCGGAAGAATCAGACATAATCATAAATGCAAATATATCATATCCCCATTTGTTAGGTTTCTTATTGCCGTTTATATCCATGAAGAATATTTTGGTAAATGGATCATTTGTGGGTTGATAAAATCCAATAATTGTACCATTCGTTAAAACCCAAGCCGGGTTTGAGTTTAGGATGTTTGAAGTTTTGAAACCATTACATCCTGTACTTGTGTATTCTGAATCTGGATTAATATCTGTATATACCTTTTCTATTCCTTTGTATTCTGGAATACAACCGTTTTTATAAGCATTGTTTTCGCATATATGTGAAATTTTAAGAACAGTTTTTAAATCTTCATATAATGCAGCACATTCGGATTTCTCTTGTGGTCCTTGTATGTGTTTATTACCGTTTTCTATATAATAACAATTCTGAAATGTATCATTTTTCTCATAAAGTAGTCTTAATGCTTGATTCATAGTACTATAAGCTTCTTTGTACTGTTGTTTTAATACGATCCATTGAATTTTTGACATAAGTGTCGGAATAGTCATTGCAGCGACGATTCCAATTATTCCGAGTGTAATTAGTACTTCTGCAAGTGTAAATGCCTTCTTCTTCATATGATCCTTTCTATTGAGAAATCTCAATGATTTTATTTGTATTGTATTGCATAATTGCAATAAATGCAATACTCAGAACTTGGAAAATTTATAAAATTAAAGCGGGAACAAGCCGGATTATCTTTAAATAAATTTGCAAATCTGGCAGAAATAGATCCTGCCATTCAATGTCGTATTGAAAATTTAAAACAAGGAATTAAAATTAATGTTTTAGAAAATATTTCTAATGCTTTTGGAACAACTCCTGCAAAATTTTTAGATGAATTTGAAAATTCTTAATATTTTTTAATATATAAGCAATTTTAATTTTTTAGGAAATTTCTTTGCTTTAAAGCAGGAATAATATTAATGACACCACAAAAATTAATTACTCAATTTAGTACAAATTCTATAATGCAGAAGTTTTCAGTTTTTGTTCTGGACAAACAGCAACAAATCAGTCCAAGGACTTTTGCAGAAGAATTTGGAAAAATTCAAAAAATATATCTTAAAGATAAGCAACGTGATTTATTCTGTGCGGAGGCAGATGCATTTGCAGGTAGGCTTGTTCAAACTGAAAACCATGATTTTGCAGGGATTATTATGAGTGCATTATGTAAATTGACAGAATGGATGCCGGAAAAACTTGAAAGTTTTGCATTAAAAGGATATGAAATAGCCAGAGCTAATGGTGATCCTGTTCATATGATGGCACGGCTAAATAATTTGCGTAAAATTTATCAGGGTGATTATAATAGATTATATGATTATGTTCAGGTACTTTACAAGCAGGAAAAATGTTTAAAAGAGCTTACTAATCATTATGATACATTAGTTAATTCTTTTCGAAGTGTAACAAGAACTCTTGCTCCAAAAACCGATTATGAAAATATGCTTGCTTATGTGCAAACCGAAATTGGGAAATTAACACGAAAAAAACATCCTAATGATGCGCAAGCAAAACTTTTAAATGCAAGAGAAATTTTTGAAAAACGTGGAAATACTCAAAGTGTCGGTTATATAGATATGCTTTTATCAAAAATACAAAATAATATTTAAATTATGTAACTTTTCTCTTTTTTTAATTTTATTTGTGTAATACCATATAAATAAGGAGAAAATTATGCCAGCTATATCAAAAGATTCTAAAAGAAAAGTTGATGAAAATTTAATTCCTCAAAATATAGAAGCTGAAGAGGCTGTATTGGGAGCTATTTTAGTTAATCCGGAAACTTTAGCTAAGGTTTCAGATTCTCTTACGGCACAAAGTTTTTACAAACCTGCGCACAGATATATTTATGAAGCAATGCTTCAATTGTTTAATAATAATGATAATATTGATATAGTTTCAGTTTCAGATGTTTTAAGCTATAGTGGAAAGCTTGAAACTGTAGGCGGTAGAGCATATATTAATGATCTTGTTGAAAATACGATTACTACTTCAAATATTGCGTATTATGCAAAAATTATTCAGGAAAAAGCTGTAAAAAGAGCATTGATAAATGCAGGTTCAGAAATTGTAAGTAAGGGTTATGATTTAGAACCCAGTGATAGGTCTGTAGAACAGGCAGAAAAATTAATTTTTGAAATTGGTTCAAGTAAAGCAACCGCAGATTTAAAACACGTTAAGGACTTAGTTCTTGATACTTGGGATAGTATTGAATACCGTTATAATCATAAAGATGAACTTTCAGGGCTTAGAACTGATTTTACTGAACTTGATGCTATGATGAGTGGTTTACATCGTTCCGATTTAATTATTCTTGCCGCTCGTCCTGCGATGGGAAAAACAGCGTTTGCATTAAATATTGCACAAAATGTTGCAATAAAAGAAAAAGTTCCGGTGTGTATATTCTCTCTTGAAATGTCAGCTTCACAACTTGTTCAACGTATGTTGTGTTCATATGCTGAAGTTGATGCTCAGCGTCTTAAAACAGGTAACATGCTTCAGCAAGATTGGGAAAAACTTACTGATGCGATGAATGATTTTTCGCAAGCACCAATTTATATTGATGATACATCAGGTTGTACCTTAACAGATATTCGTACAAAATGCCGCAGATTGAAAACACAGCAAAAAGATTTAGGATTAATTGTAATCGACTATCTTACAACTTGATGGAAGGCGGCGGAAAAGATGACCGTTTACAACAGATTTCTGCAATTTCCAGAGGTTTAAAAATCTTAGCAAAAGAACTTGATGTTCCTATTATTACGCTTTCACAGTTGTCCCGTGCAGTAGAATCCCGTAACGATAAACGTCCTATGCTTTCAGATCTTCGTGAATCCGGTTCTATTGAGCAGGATGCTGATATTGTTATGTTTATTTATCGTGAAGATTACTATAATAAAGGTGAATCAGAAGAAGAAGAAAATGTAAAAGCATCATCAAAAGGGTTATCTGAAGTTATTATTGCAAAACACAGAAGCGGTCCTGTGGGAACGGTTAAATTATTATTCCAAGGCAATATTACTAAATTCAAAAACCCTATTGATCAAGCTTTTGATGCATTTTAATCAGCAAGAAGGTTTTTCATTGTACAAACTTCAGGTCTGTTTTGTACATAATCAGTAACAGTATTTTGGAAATCTTGTGCAGCTTGCGGATCTATTTTAGCTTTTTTCATTTTTTGAGAAAGTAAAGTCCTTTGTTCATTTGAAAATGTACAATTAACAGTTACGATATCTTTTTGCAAATCTTTGCTGTAAACTTGTGATTTAGTTGCACATTTGCCTGCTTTTAATCCAAGAATAGTTTCAGTAGATTTTAGATGAAGCACAGGTGAATTTACATCTTGAGTCGGAACATCTGTTTCATAGCTTTCACTATATGGGATGCAGCTTGCAAATTTATTGATATATGTATCAGAATAGAATACACCTTCTGCAGCAATGCCGGCTCCTGTTACTGCAATTATAACCCCTGTAGATAATAAAATTTTTTTCATAAAAAGACCTCTTATTGTATTGGTTTAATTATACACTTTTTTTGAAATTAATCAAACTCAGAAAGATAATTAATTAATTTTTTCATGTTTTTATTCCAGGAACCGTTCCAGTTTTTGACCAAAACATCTGCCGGTGTCAAGCCATTTAAAGTATATTCTTTAATAGAATCAAGAAAGATTTCTTCACCTGTTTGGTATTTTTTAAGTGATTTTTCTGCTATTGAAATGATTTCTTTTGCATAATCCAGAACTTTTGCTTTTTTAACAGAAGCTTTGAGCGTTTGTTTTGGTACATTAAATCTTAATTCTGAAAAGTCTTTATATTGCAGGTGCTTAAATAATTCTTCACATTCATTCATTGCAGAATTATTATATAAAATACCTTTATATATAGCTAGAATTGCGTACTTTAAATCTCCTCCAACGCAGTCATGGTTTCTTATTTCGATAAAATTACGCATCCTTACTTCCGGGAAATAAAGATTTGCTTGAAGTTCATAATCTTCAATAGTTGCCTGTGTTCCTTCCCAACCGTTATTTATAAATTCTTCAAACGTTATATCTCCATTAACTTCAAACGGAAGGTTTTCTCTTTGAATAAAAATCATTGGAGTTTTTAAAATACAGTCAATATATTCTTCAAATGAGAATTCTTCACTTATTTTACCGCAAAAACCGCATCTGTCGTTATCAGTATTTAGCCAGCTTAATGCGCGGAATGATTTATAACCGGTATCTACTCCGCCTCTTATTGGAGAATTTGCAAACATAGCTGTCATAAAAGGAGTTAATTTATTGGCAAGCTTAAATTTACGCATAGCATCTTCTTCTGAATGAAAATCTATACAGCATTGTATTCCTGCGGTTTCTCGCATCATAACATCAGATAGGATTCCCCATAGATATCTTGCCATGATTTTATAACGTTTTTTAGGTATCAAATTTATTCCCTTATGGGTTGTATATGGTGAAACTCCGTAATTTAAAAGTGTTATGTTCATTTTATCCGTAATAGGTTTTATTGCGGAATTTAGTTTATTTATTTTGTTCTTTAGTTCAAAAATGGTTTTTTCTGGTTTCGCACTGATTTCAACCTGGCATCCTGGTTCAAGGGTTAGGGTGTCATGTTTATTTTTTAATCCTATAAGATTTTTATTATCAGTGATATAATCCCAGGTTTCTTCTTTGGCAAATGTTTCCAGAAGGGTTTTTATACCATAATCACTCCAGTAATCAACAGTTTTAAAAGAGCTTGATGAAATCGGAAGTCGTTCATATTCCATGCCAATTTTAAAATCTGCAGGAGATTTAAATCCTTTTGTGTAGAGTTTTAATATGTCTTCTTTCTCAAGTTTGTTTTTTAATTTATACATGCCTACCCCTTTGTAATTATTATTATAACATTATCTAAAATATCAAATAATATTTTGTAAACATTTCCCCAAGGGGCTAAATTAAGGGTTAATAATATGATATAATTCTAGTTATGAAAAAGAAATCAGAATTACTTATAGAATTAGCTAAATTTTTTAAACAAGAGCTTGAGCCGGCACTGATAATATATGAAAAAGAAAGAAAAGCTGATGTTCTTCCTTATATGTTTGTAAAAGCGCTCTATATTGGATTTGTATCAATATTTATTTTTGGGTTTTCTGGGCTTACTTTTTTAATGCCTGTGGTTTTTTTAGTGATTCTCATTAGTGTAATCTATTTATCTGCTAATAAACAATTTTCAAAAATTAATAGGCATAAAATTATCGAAATGGATTATGAAATGAAGTTAAAACGGGAATTGATGCCAAAGTTTTTATCGTTATTTGATAGTGGACTAAAGTGGTATAAATATAATGACGTAACTTTAAAAACTTGTAATAAAGTTTTAACATATAATCCGGATGAAAAAAATGTTACACAGAAACAGTTAGTGCAATTTTTTTCAAAATGTAGTAATGATATCAATAATTTAGAGATATTTCCAAAATCTAATTTGATGACATTAGATGATATTATTATTGGTCATGAATTAAATGTTCCGATAGATATTATTGAAACCAAGTTTGGACTGAACTTGAGAAATATTTTCAAATATTGCGCAAGTGAGTGTACAATACAAAAATTATTTTTTTTATTATATTTTGGTTCGTTTATTATATTCTTGATATTATTTTTTGTATTCCTATTTGCACCTAGTTGGGTAATTTTTTTACTTGTAATCTTATTATTTACTTCTCCAGTTTTATTTATAATTTCTGTTTTTATTTCTTTAAAAATAAAATTGGCGCATTCGAGAAGCTTACTTATTCAACTTAAAATTAAAAAGCCAATAAAGGGGCATACTGTTGTCTTTGAGAAGAACCATGTTTTTCATACTAAAAAAAGACAATTTGAACAGGTTATTTTGGAAAATGTTAACTTTGAAAATAAGTATAATACATATTCAACAGATCAAATCGAGGCACGCTATCTTTTAACTACAGCATTTATTTCCAGATTTGAAGATATGAAAACTGCATTTACTGCAAAAAAAATCAGGGCAGAATTTAAAGATGATAAATTAAGTATATTTATCGAAGTTGATAAAGATATGTTCCAAATGGGTAATATAACGCAGGAAACAACCTTTAAAACTTTTTCCACAATGCTTGATGAAATATATTCAGTATTAACTCTTGCCGAACAGTTAAATCTGGATTCTGAAACAAGATTATAATCGTTTGTGGTATTATATACTTATGATGAATTATTATGAACGTGCAAAATTTTTTAGAACTAAAAAACGACTTGGACAGAATTTTTTGATAAATGGTGAAGTTATTCAAGATATTATTGAATTTGCTCAAATTTCACCGGAAGATACGATTATTGAAATAGGTCCTGGAGTTGGGTTTGTAACAGAACAACTTGTGAAATATGCAAAAAAAGTTATTGCAATAGAACTTGATGAAGAAGCTATAGTAGAGTTAAAAAAACTTGATGCACCGAATTTGGAAATTATTCATAATGATGTTTTAAAAACAGATTTATCAGCACTTTGTGAGGAAGATTTTAAAGTTGTTGCAAATATTCCGTATTATATTACAAGTCCGATTATTGCTCATTTACTTGGTGAAATCGATGATTTAAACAATAAAAACCGCAATAAAATTAAAGATATAATTCTAATGGTTCAAGAAGAAGTTGCACACCGTATGGTTGCGGATGAGAATTCTCCATCAAAACAATATGGGCTTTTGACAATACTTTCGCAATTTTGGGCAGATGTGAAAATTTTAAGGCTTGTTGGCAGAAAATCTTTTTATCCTGCGCCAAAAGTTAACTCTGCTCTGGTAAAACTTGATGTAAGAAAAGAACCTAAGTTGCAGCTTACTGATTATTCACATTTTAGAAAAACAATTAAAGCCGGATTTGCGCAACGCAGAAAGAATATTAAAAATTGTCTTTTAAATGGAGGATTTTTGAAAGAAAATGTTTTATCAACTTTAACTAAACTGGGTATTGATGAAAGTACAAGAGGTGAAAAACTTTCAATTGAAATGTTTGGAAAGCTATCAGAAGGATTGCTTGGTAAGTAATGAAAAGTATTAAAGTTCAATGTCCGGCAAAAATAAATTTAAGCCTAAAGGTGATAGGAAAGCGTGAAGACGGATTTCATAATATTGAAAGTATAATGCAGACAATAAGTTTGTATGATTATCTATCGATTTCTATGAATGAATCAGATAGAAATATTATTTCTTTGAGCGGAAACAGTGATGAAATCCCTTATAATGAAAGAAATTTGGTTTATAAAGCTGCAAAAATGTTTCTGGAAGAAAAAGCTAAAGCTCCTAAAAAACTTATTATTTATATAGAAAAAAATATTCCTGTATCTGCCGGACTTGCCGGAGGAAGTACAGATGCTGCCGGAACTTTATATGGTTTAAATAAGTTGAATGATGATATTTTATCTGAATCGGAACTTCATGAAATGGCATCAAGGTTAGGTTCTGATTTAAATGTATGTTTAAAAGGCGGCTGCTTGATGTGCACAGGCAGAGGTGAGAAAATCCGTTCAAGACTTTATAATGAGTATAAAGTAAGTCTTATAAAACCATTATCTCTTGGTATTTCTGCAAAAGAGGCTTATACAAAATTCTCACAAAAACATGCAATTTCAGATGCTAAACGTACGGATTATGCAAATGATCTTGAATGGGCTGTAATAGAAGATTATGAGCAACTTCAGTATATTAAAGAAAAATATCCATCCGCAGTAATGACAGGCTCTGGTTCTACCTATTTTTCTCTAGAGGAAGATTTTGAACCTGAAAATGGATATTGGATTAAAAACTGTGTTTTAACAACGACAGAAGGTGTAAAACATATATAATATGAACTTTTGTAAAGTGTCAAAAATCCTTACTACATAAGGGTTTTTGACACTTTTTAATATTTTTTTATTAAAAGTTTTTAAAGATTATAAATCACAATGCCGACATGTAAAGCAGTGAAAAATGGTGTGCATGTTTTGTGTAGAAAGGACATCAAAAAATGTTTTTTAAAACAGCAAGAGGCAAGCCCGGCTAAATGGAAAATCTTAGTATCTTAACATTTCTTAACTAGCTGTATTTAAGTTATATGTTGAAAGTAGATACAAAGTATATATAAAGTAAATATTTTTTGTAAATTTTTAATTACAAAAAACGTTTATAAAAACATAGTGAAAGATAATACAAGTTTTCTATAAGAAAAGAAAGGACACATGAAATGAGTGGAGTGGAACTAAGAACCATTGCGGATTATCAAGCGGCGATTCAAAAGCTTGATAAAACAAAGCCAGAAGATATGGCAAAAATTAAGGAGTATACTGCTAAAATTGGTGAATTACTTCAGGGAAACAAAGAAACTGTAAATGCCGGCCGTATGGATATTACGACCGAAATGGGTATGCAGGTTACAACTGATGCCAAAATTGCTGATGATCCGCAAATTAAGGCACAAGAACGTTATCTGGATAAAAATACTATTAAGGATGAATTTGGTTCTAAACTAACAGATGCAGAATGGAAACAATTGGAAACAGATTATAAAGCTGCTGAAAAAGAATTGAAAGAAGCTCAAAAAGCAAATAAAAAAGTAAAATATGGCGATTATACTGATAAAAACAAATATGGTGAAGATAAACAAGCCGCATTTGCTCGTCAAGAAGCTGCAGCTGCAAAATTCCAAGAAGTAAAAGGAAGATATGATAAAGAAAAAATTCGTCATGATATTTCTAACGGACATGGAGATGGCGGTATTAAAAAAGCAGCTAAAAATAATATTAAAAACTTCAATAATGTAAAAAATGTTCAACACGTATTCTTAAGTAAAGCTGAAGAAGAAGCTGCTGTTGAAGGCAATGCAGATTTGAAAGGTCATACAAAAGTCCTTAAAGATAAAGATATCAACACTTTAATGGCTATTGCCCAATATGCCGATTACAAAATTAAGCAAGCTGAAGCAAGCGGAAGTGAAGCTGCTGTTAAAGCTGCAAAAGAAAAGTATGGTGAATATTTAGATATCTTCAATAAAGACAAAGATGGTAAAATTAATTTTAGTAAAGATGCAATTAATGTTCGAGCTGCACAAAACGCATTAGTTGATGAATCAGGTTTTGACCAAAGATTTAACGTTGATGAACTTGAAGCAATGTCAAAGATGTATGGTGTATCAAAAGGCGATGTAAAAAGTACAGTTAAGAAATTTGGTTTTGGTACAGAAAACTTGATTGCTCAAAGATTCAAGGCTGCTGGTATTACAGCTGCAGCTACAGCATTGGGTAATGTATTTGCTAAAACTCATTCTCATAAAACGGCAGAAGCTTCTGCAACAGCTCAAGGTGAAACTGTTCAAGGTGAAGTTTCCTGGCTTGCATCTAACGGTGAAGAATTCTATAAATTCTATGAAGCAAAAGGCGGAAGTGCTGCAGTTAGCGTAGTAGCAGAAGCTTGTGCAAAGATCCCTGCTGTAGGTCAAATTGCAGGTCCGGCATTAGCAGGTGTTACTGCATTCTTCCTAGCTAAACCTCAAACTGAAGATGCATTCAAAGGTAATGTTGAAGCTGTATTAGCAGATATTAACCTTGTTGAAGGCAAAGATAATAAAGCTATTGTAAATGCTATTCAGGATATGAGTATTACCGGCGATGAGGCTTCAGATAAAGCAATTAAAGCTTCTGTTTTGAAAGCTGCATTAGGTGAAAATACTAAAAAAGCTAATACAGAGGAATTATTAGCAGCTTATGAAAGTTTAAAAGAAGCTAAAAATGCTATTGGTAAAATTCAAGCTCAAGGTTCTGGAGATACAGATACGGACATCGATACAGATACTGATGTAGATACAGATACCGATGTAGATACTGATACTGACACTGATACTGACACTGATACTGACACTGATGTTAAACCTGAGACTATCATAGGCAGGGATAGAGACCACGGCTTATTGAAAAAACACGGCAAGGATGGTATTGAATTTAACCCGGATGGTAAAAAGAATGTACAAATAATTATTGGTGATACAAAAGTAACCGGTGATTATGAAAAACCTGATACTATCGAAATTAAAGATTCGACAGACGGACGTGAAAATACTTTCTCATACAGACTGATTACTGATGAAGAAGTTAAAAACGGTCAATTAGCTGATGGTACAAAACTTACCGGTCTTGAAGGCAGGGAAGGATCATTCTACCTAATGGTTGGTGCTAAAGATGACAAAGATCGTAACATCAAGAGAAATACTGTTGAAGTTAAACAACTTATACTTAAAAAATCTAAAGATGGCAAAACATATGAATACAATTTAGAACAATACGAAGGCATGAATGGTTATAATGACCGAAGTGTTACTATCGACAATAATGCTAAAGGTATAGCTCCTGGGCAAGTTAAAAAGAAAACAGAACCAAAAAAAGGTGATAAAGGTGAACCAGGTAAAGTTGTGCCAACAAAACCGAAAACGATTAGACTAAAAAATGGTGCAGAATTAAGACCAACAAATAATTCTAAAGTGTTCTATGATGAAAAATCAAAAAGACATTACATTAAAACTGATACAGGTTATGCTCTAGCACCGGCAAATGTAAAACAGGTTAATGGAGATGGTTCTTGGTATGATACTAATGGTAAACTACATAAAGGGCCTTTGACAGTAAGAGTAAAGAAAACAACACCAAAGCCAACACCAGAAAATGCCTCAGAACTCGATCTAAGAAAGGGCAATGGAGGTATCCCTTATAAACCAGTTGAAATTTGGTTAAATGCAATGCCTGGACCTGGTATCCGAGATTTTGAGACCGGAAAACTAAGACCAAAAACTATTAAAGATGATATTGCTGCTGCAAAATCAGCTTGTGCACGAGAAGGTAGACCTTTATCCGCAGCAGAACAAAAAGAACTTGATAAATGTCAAAATTCTACCCAATTAAAACAATACTTATCAAGTATCGGTGTAAATGTAAAATATGCGATGTAAAATAGGATAACTATTAAACAGACGGACTAGAAATAGACCGTCTGTTTTTTATTGCAACAATTTCAATAATCTGTTAAAATCTTTTGTATGAGTGATGTAGTTGAAAAGTTAAAAGAACTTGGGTTTAATTCATATGAGGCGAAGGTTTATCTATGCTTTATTAAAAAAATATCCGGCAACAGGTTATGAAATCTCTCAGATTGCAGATATTCCGCAATCCAGAGCTTATGATGCTTTGAAGTCATTAGAAGCTGAAAGTATTGTGTTTTCAACAAACGAAAAGCCTCAAAAATTTACTCCTATAGCACCAAAAGAACTAACTCAAAGATTTAAACGTCGAATGAATTCAACAATTGATTATTTGGAGAAGAAGCTTCCTTCTGTCAAAGAAGATTATAATGAACCGATTCATAATCTTTTCGGTGCTGATAATATTTTAAATAAGCTAAAAGAAGTTATTACAAATACAAAATACTCACTTTATTTAGAAATTTGGGCAGAAGACTTTAAACTTTTAGAAAAAGAATTGATGGCAGCTTATGATCGAGGGGTAGATATAAAAGTTGTAGGTTACGGTGAGATTAGATCTATTGTCGGGCTTATTTATGCTCACGAAGGTGCAAAAGAGATTGAAAATGCTCATGGCGGAAGGCTTATTTATCTATTGTCTGATAATCTGGAATCTGTTTTTGGGCATGTCGAATCTAAAGCTGTATGGACAAAAAATGATGATATAGCGTTTTTGTTAAAAGAATTTATTGTTCATGATATGTATCTGCTTGATGTTTTTGAACACTTCCCTGAACAGTTAAGGTATTTCTATGGCTCAGGTTTTAGAAAACTTAAAGAAAAAATTCTTGATAAACGTTCAAGTTATAATATCCATTAGGGGTAAATTCTGTTCCTACTTGGTGATTCAGAGTCTGTAAATCATGTTTTACAAATTTTTACTTTTAAATTTTGTTTGAAAAGATTATAATAACTAAAGTAGGAGCATGAATAATTTCTTGGGAGAAAAGGTAAAAGGGGTAAAATCGAAAGATGAGCGGATATAGTTTTGAATTGATTACAGGTCCTATGAGTTGTGGTAAAACAGAAGAGCTTTTGAGAAGAATCAGACGCTGTATTATTGCAAAGAAAAAAGTTAAAGTAATTTCACCTGATGTTGATACAAGAGCAAAAGGTGATTATATTGAATCAAGAAACGGATTGTGGCTTGATGCAATCAAGGTTAAACATTCAATCCAAATTCTAAGTTTTGTTAAAGATGCAGAAGTTGTTGCGATTGATGAATTACAGTTTTTTGATTCAAATATAGCAAAAGTTATTACCCAGTTGATGAATGAGGGTAAAAAGGTTATCGGAACAGGTCTTGAATTAGATTTTAAAGCTGAACCGTTTGGTTCTATGCCGGAATTAATGTGTATTGCAACAAAAGTTGATAAGTTACATGCTGTTTGTATGAAATGCGGTTGCGAACATGCAACAAGAACTCAGCGCTTAATTGATGGTAAACCGGCTGATAAGAGTTCTCCTCTTATTATGATTGGCGGGGATGAAACTTATGAAGCAAGATGTATAAAATGTTACGAATTACCGGATGTTAAGGCTAAAACCAAAGCATTAGGATTGAAGATTTTACAATTTAATAAAAAATAACTTATACAATAATTAAATGAATGTGGGATTTAAAATTTCACATTTTTTTTTATATGTGGTAATATGAACACTATATAATAATCTGTCCTACGTTGGAAACTTTTTTAACAAATTTTCGTCTAAAACAAGGGATGGGATTATTGGAGGTGTAGATAAGAATGAGAAAACTAATGAAAAAAAGTGTAATATTTTTAGGAGTGTTCCTATGTTTGTTTGGATGGGTACTGCATTCAAATGTTCAGGCATCAACTCCTGTTGAATTATATGATAATGTTTGGCGATTAATTAACTCAAAATATGTTGATCAGACAAATAATGAACAAGATTGGTCAAAGTGGCGTCATAAATATGACAATGTTATCAAGACTGATGAAGATGCTTATGTCGCGATAGACACAATGGTTGCCAGTTTGAATGATCCTTATACCAAGTTTTTAGATCCTAAAGATTTTTCTGATGAAACTAACTCCATTAAAGGCTCATTAAAGGGTATTGGTATTCAAATTGGAGTTCAGGATGGTAAATTAATGGTTATTGCCCCAATTGAAGATACCCCGGCAGAAAAAGCGGGTCTGCTTGCCGGTGATGAAATTCTTTCGATTGACGGTAAAAGTACAAAAGGTATTACTGTAGACAAAGCTGCAGATCAGATTCGTGGAGAAGAAGGTACAAATGTTACTCTTGTTGTGAAACGCAAAGATCAAGAGCCAAAATCTTATACAATTACACGTAAAGAAATTGAGATTAAATCAATTTCGCAAAAAGTTCCTGAAAATATCAAAATGCCAAAGGATATTGAATATATCAGATTAAGTTCATTTATAAGCAGAAATGCTTCTAAAGAATTTTCAGATATACTTACAAAAAATCCGGATAAGAAAGCAATAATTATTGATTTACGTTCAAATCCCGGCGGACTTTTAACAAATGCTATTTATATATCTGATATGTTTTTAAACGGTGGCTCTATTGTAAGTACTGTTGATCGTGATGGTTATAAAGATACAACAAAAGCTTCCCGCGGTATGTTAACAACAAAACCTGTTGTTGTTATTGTTGATAAAGGTTCAGCATCCGCCAGCGAAATTTTCTCAGGGGCAATTAAAGATAACAAAAGAGGTGTAATTGTTGGTACGCAATCTTTTGGTAAAGGTTTGGTTCAAGAAATTAACAGGCTTCCAAATGGCGCAGGGATTAATATTACAATCCAAAAATACCTGACACCTAGCGGAACAGATATTCATAAAAAAGGAATAACACCGGATGTTCTTGTTGAGTTAACAGAAGAAAATCTGAAAAATAAAGACGATGTTCAATTGAAAAAAGCAATAGAAGTAGCTCAACAACTATCAAATGGAACATATGTAGTGAAAAAATAATTAAAATAGAAGTTATGAAAGCGTCGGCGGACAATTTGTTCGCCGACGCTTGTTTGTATGGAGGAAACAGATTAGAGGTTGACAAAATACAGATTTTATACTA
>JAAGKN010000556.1_pt1 | contig 131020 bp, 113 predicted proteins | sample 6206371 | NCBI WGS metagenome assembly JAAGKN01 (sample SAMN11533720, study PRJNA540317) | gut metagenome | isolation source: fecal pellets from male and female animal of same cohort | host: Peromyscus leucopus | place: USA:CA | collected 2017
AAAAAAACATTTTTACGGTTCTACAAACATGACAGGACCGTTGTCTGAATCCGTTTTCACCCCACTGAATTCTATAATCAGCACTGTCGATTATAAAATCAGCAGTGCAGTTTTTATAATCAGCAATGCTGATTATAAAAACAACAATGCTGTTTGAAGAAATTTTCACGCTAAAAATAAGGTTTCTCCCCGCAGAACTTTTTTATCCGGCGCACAAGATTTTCAAATCAATGCTGCCGGTTCGGGATATTTGTGCATTGTCCCGACTTTCAGAATGCATACAAAAAGGAAGTTCGCAACAAGCACGAACATTGCTGTGTCCCAGTCCGAGACAGGAAACCGCATAAATACGAAGGGAGAGGAGTAAAAAATCAGTAGCCCAAGAAATATTCCGGACTGTCATATAAGAATATATTCACCCTGTTTTTCTTCTTCAAACAAAAAAAATAGTTCTGACAGCGAAAAACCGAAGATTTCAAACGCAAAAAACATAATACACCGATTATCAATATATTATATCCATCTTACAAATTATCCATTGTTCTCCCGAACTAAAACAGCATTCTTTTAATTTAAATGTAATCTATATTTGATTATCAATCATAAAACCATAATAAGCACTTATAGGAAGACCAACTTCCATGAGACTTTCTATAATCAAGCCCGTTTCTCTATCACTATTTTACTCCCATTGATAGCATCCGGCATCGGGATGTTCCTCCGGACGTGGAACACCAAGCATATCAAAAGGATACTCAGAAGAAAAAGAAGAACTGCCGACTCCGCGAGCTACAGACTGTTCGCTAAGACGAAAATCATATATGTAATTATAAGTATCTATATCATAGAAATTAGAAGCCTTATATGCTGTGTTCTCCTCACTCTCCATGACACAATTGATATAAGATGAAATATCTTTTTCATCCACTTTCGTATTCAACACACAATTCTCGAACAGATAATTAAAAGGAACATCTGAAGAGATATTATCTGTATTACGGTTTATATCACCACCTGAAATATCGTCATCAGAATATCCTGTAATAATTGTATTATAGAAATGCGCCTTCTCCAAAGGATATACAACATCACCAGCTGCATTACAAAAATAAAGGGCTGCACCGTAAAAAGCATTCCAAGGATAAAACTGAGCTATTGTACAGTGTATAAACTCCGAACTGCCTCCAAACAAAGAAACACAATGACCTCCGGAATTACTAATCTGAGTATTGGCAACGAGTATATCGCAACATACTGCGTGTAATCCATCTCCACTTACATTATGGACTACCGAATTAGTCAGTTCCAGCTTACGCCCGCTTGTTGTCGAAGCATCGCAGACAATGCCATATATTGCACCATGTATATCTACATGGTCAAAAACATTGCCTTCGCTTTCAGAAAAAAGGTATATCCCTTCCCACTGTGCATCAAGACGGTCGTAGGGAAGATAAGGGAAAAGCTTGTCTGTGCGGTCTCCTCTGAAAACTACAGACTCTTCAATACTTCCATTACATATAACCTGTCCGTGCACACGCATACTCGCTCCCTGATGAAAACAAAGTCTGGTACCGGCAGGAATTGTTAGTTTTGCATTTTCCGCTACTACCAAACTATCATATACAAGGTAAGGACGTGAAGCTGACAATTCTAAATCATCATACACAACTTCCCCCTTAATTATAACTACATCCTGCCCGTATGCCTCAAGAATCACATGCTGCCGTATGCCGTTCTCAAGCGCAAACACCACAGTATCGCGTATCAGCACAGGACTGTCAGAAGCCTGCGGATCGACCGTCACTTCCACAAAAACAAATATGCTGTCATCATGCAACACCTCAACATCAGAAACAACAGGACCGTATTGGCCATCCACATTTATTCGGAAACCGGACTCTCCTTTACGAGCAAGACTCACAGAATTCAAACGCACCCCTTTATCATTACGGTTATAGACTTTAAAACGCTGGGTTGACGAACCTATTGTTGTAAAGACGGTATCAAATCTGATTGTATCAGCAGAAAAAGACAACCTAACGGAAGCATCTGACGTAAACTCTTCATCGTCACTACAGGAAAGAACGAAAAGGGCTGAGATACATAATAAAATGTAATATAATCTTTTTTTCATAAAATTCTACCAATAAATAAAATCAAGAATGAATTAGTATAATAACGACAACCACCGTATTTTTATTATCACATTCTCAAATAAGTTTGCCGATAAATATAATTGAATACGCAACATGCTGCAAACATTGTTCCATACTGCGATAAATGTGTTCATACAGTTCATAAATTCTTTAAAATAAGTATTAATTCATAAAATGATAGTATATTTGCACAAACAAAAAAAACATGCAAAGAATATCATACTTCATCATATCATTGCTTGTCCTTGTGGCCGTATGTCCTCATGCTTTGGCACAGAAAAACAAAGAATTTGTTGTGGTACTTGATGCTGGACACGGAGGAAAAGATCCCGGAGCTATAGGATCAAACAAAAAGAACAGAGAAAAAGATATCAATCTTGGCATTGTGCTTGAAATCGGAAGACTGTTGAAAGCCAATTGCAATGATGTAAAAGTGTTATATACTCGCTCTACTGATGTTTTTGTAGAGCTTGACAAACGCGCCAATATAGCCAATAAGGCAAAAGCAGACCTGTTTGTCTCCGTACATACCAATGCACTTCCTAAAGGAGCCAGACAAGCATCCGGAGTACAGTCGTATACACTCACATTGAATACAGCAGGTACCAATCTCGAAGTAGAAAAACGGGAAAACTCCGTGATACAGTTTGAGGAGAACGGTGCACAGAAATATAGTTTTGCCAACCCTAATTCGAGTGAAAGCGACATCATGTTCGAACTGATGCAAGACCGCGACATGAAGGAAAGCGTAAACTTTGCCAAACTGACACAGAACGAGATGGTAAAGACCGGAGGAAGGCGGGATATGGGTGTGCTACAAGCCAACCTTGCAGTGTTAAGGCTGACCTACATGCCAAGCGTACTACTTGAAGTGGGATATATATCTACTCCATCGGAAGAACAATTCCTTCTATCAAAATCAGGACAGACTACACTTGCCAAATGCATTTACAATGCTATTTCACGATATAAGTCACAATATACGGGACAAATGTCTGCACTTGAAAAAATAACTCCACAAGGGAAAGAGGTTCCAGCCATAAAAAATGAAATCGCACAGGCTGCTGCCTCTGACGGTTTACCTGAAGAGAAGAATATCGGCGAAAAAAACAACATCACAGACGATGAAAATGAACTTCCGGTATTCAAGATACAAATATTAGCCTCCACGCGAAAGATCATTGATGGAAGCAGAGAATTAAAAGGTCTGAAAACAGAAGAAATACATGAAGGGAAAATGTATAAATATACATACGGCTCCACCAACGACTACAATGAAATACTACAAATGAAAAAATCTATTTCCGCTAAATTCCCGGAAGCTTTTGTCATAGCATTCAAAAACGGGAAACGGATGGAAACTTACAATGCCATTGCTGAATACAAAGCAAAGAAAAAGACAATACGAAAATAAGAACAAAAAATGTTGTATCTTGTTTTAATATAAGGACAACACCACAAACAAAATAACAAGGAAAAATGACTAAGGAAATTAAAATAGCTATTACTGCCATACTGGCTGTAGCGATAATCTATGTAGGGATTATATTCCTAAAGGGACTTAAGCTTTTCGGAAGCGACAACATCTATTATGTAGAAATGAAAGATGTAAGCGGATTGTCCATATCGAGCGAAGTACTTGCAAGCGGCATGAATATAGGAACTGTCAAGAACATTGAATATGATGCCGCCAAACAAAATATAACAGTAGCCATAGATGTCAAACCGGACTTCAGAATACCGGAAGGAAGCAGTGCCAACATATCCAAAGAAATGTTGGGAGGAGCCAAACTTAACATACAACTCGGAAAAAACACCGATAAAAATATAGCTTTGGGTGACACTATACCGGGAAAACAGACAATCGACATCATGACCGCTGCAGCTGATATGGTTCCACAGGTACAGGCTCTATTGCCGAAACTCGACTCGATCCTGATATCAGTCAACAGCATCACAAGCGACCCGTCATTGACTGCATCGATGAAAAATATGGAATATATCACCAACAATCTCCGAACAACAACAGACCGCTTGAACGGACTGCTCACTTCGGACGTGCCACAACTTGTAAGGAAAACAAATGCTATTTGTGCAAATCTTGAGACAACTACAAATAACATGAAAGATGTGAACTTCTGCGAAATAGCTCAGAATGCCAATAAGACGATGGAGGGACTACAATTATTCACCAACCGTCTGAACAATGAAAACAGTACGCTCGGACTGTTTTTGAACGATGCAAGTGTATACAATCATCTTGATTCTACAATGATGAATGCATCTATGCTTTTACAAGATTTAAGAGAGCATCCTAAGCGATACGTACATTTTTCTCTATTTGGGAAAAAAGACAAATAGAAGGCTTTATTTAGACTTTGTAAAAATAATATACAACCTCGGCTATCTTCTGTATGATATTTATAATAATCAAAAAAACAGTAAGATAGCCGAGGTTCTTTTTATTAAATATATCAATAGTTCATCAGAGCATAAATGGTTATAAGCTCCTAATTCACAACACATTTAATAAAAACGACAAAAACAAACCGTATAAAATCATTATTTATATAATATATTGAAACAAAAGCATTTAAAAAGAGAAAAGGAAAGCTTAAAAAACGGAGGTTTTGGAAAATAAAAAAAATATGGTGAAATTTGCAGTGTAGGAATAAGAATAGAATAGTAAAAACAGTAGAAAGGATGGAAATTAATTCCCAAATGCTCTGGAAAAAGTGTCTGGAAATAATTCGGGACAATTTAACAAAGCAACAATACGAAACTTGGTTCACCTGCATAGATATCGTATCTTATGCAGACGGGAACCTCGTATTGGGTGTTCCAAGTCATTTTGTATGCGAATATATAGAGGCACATTTTGTAGATCTTCTAAGAAAGACATTAATACACGTATTTGGAGGAAATGTACGTCTAAGTTACAGTATCCTTGAAGATAAACAAAACGGCATACGCACACAGGTAGACTCTACAAAAGGAGAAAACATTGTTAATGGTCCTGCACGTAATCCAGGAAACACGTCACCAACCCTGCTCACAGCACCAGCTGTACAGGACCTTGATTCTCAATTAAAGCAGAATTACAATTTCGACAACTACAAGGAAGGAGAAAGCAACCGTCTTGCGCGTTCTGTAGGAGAGGCTATAGCAAAGAATCCGGCAAGAACATTCAACCCGTTCTTTGTGTTTGGTCCGTCGGGAGTAGGCAAGACACATCTTGTCAATGCAATCGGGCTAAGAATCAAGGAGCTGCATCCTGAAATGAGGGTGCTTTATGTATCTGCGCATTTGTTTATGGTACAATGGACCGATGCTGTACGCCACAATGTGCGCAATGACTTCATAGCCTTTTATCAGACCATAGATGTACTGATTATTGATGACATTCAGGAATTATCAGGAAAAAAGGACACCCAGAATACTTTCTTCCATATATTCAACCATTTGCACTTGAACGGCAAGCAGTTGATACTGACAGCAGACCGTCCTCCTGTAGAGATTAAAGATTTGGAAGACCGTCTGCTCACACGATTCAAGTGGGGACTTCAAGCTGAGATAGAAAAACCGACTACATCTCTAAGATACTCAATCTTAAGTGACAAGATACACAAAGAGGGATTAAGTATTCCGGAAAATGTAATCACATATATTTCAGAACATATAGATGAAAGCGTACGTGATTTGGAGGGTATTGTAAATTCCCTTATGGCATATTCTGTGGTATACAATTGTGACATAACCATGAAGCTTGTCAATAAAATCCTGCCACGCTTTGTTGAAGTAAATGACACACCTCTGACAATAGAAGGAATAAAAGCTAAAGTGTGCGAACATTTCAATGTAACAGAAGAAGCACTTTGTTCACGCAGTCGCAAACAACCGATTGTGTACATGCGTCAGCTTGCCATATTCCTTTCAAGCAAATATACTGAGAAGTCTACAATTCAAATAGGAAGATGTATAGGCGGAAGAAATCATGCTACAGTCATCCATTCAATCAATCATATTCAGAATCTGATGGATGTAGATGAAAAAACCCGTAAAGACATTAATGATCTTGAATGTAAAATAAGAAGATAAATATTTGCATACACAAAAAAATTATGAGGCTATAAGATATTAGTGCTTATTCGCATTAAAGTCATATAGCCTCATAATCTTATTTAAGAGATTCGTCTCTTAAATGAATCCCTGACTCTTGAGAGCATCTAAAAGCGTGGCAGACATCGCAACATTATCCTTTTTTGTATATCTGCAATCAGTAAATACTTGGGCCAAAGTCTCTTTTGCATTAATTTTGACAAAATGTTTGTTTTCTTCAAGAGATTCTTTGAATATATATGCCCTATCGATATCATCTGAGGTATAGTCTCTGTATTTATCTTCATGAATCAATGAACTAACCGGCAAACGATCTGGTTGAGCCGGATTCTCATCCGGCCAGCCTACTGTTATAGTAGCTATAGGAAATGTCAGTTTCGGTAAATTCAACACGTCAATAATCCCTTGTGCATTATAAACTGTCGTACCAAGATAACATGTACCTAATCCGGCTTCTTCCGCTAACGTACAAAAATTCTGTGTAAAAAGAAGTGTATCCGACATAGCGCATATAAAAGAAAGGAAATTATCATATCCTGGATCTGCACTACGCAATTCACACCAACGGGTGAAACGGTTGAAATCAACACAAAAAGTTAAAACTACAGGAGCATTTTTCACCATTGGCTGATTAAAGTGCAACGGTGACAGCTCTTCTTTTATTTTTTCATCACGGGTACTTATCACACTATACAATTGCATGTTTCCCATTGTAGCAGCTCTTGCAGCTGTTTCCAGCAAAGAAGTTAACAAATCAGCTGATACACCTTCTTTCGTGTATTTTCTGATGGTTCTCCTATCTTTAATACTTGTCATAATTATACTGTTTATTATATCCGCAAAGTTAAGCAAGTATCAGTTTTTTAGCAAATTAAAAAGAAAGAAGTTTATGTAATGTTTTACTTTTTCGACAACTTTACAAATATGTTGATTTATTAATAAACAGAAAATCAATTAATTACTACATTATAACAGAAAACTTATCAACAACTACAAAAGTTTACAAAGCAAAATTTTGCAGATTCATAAAACTCTCGTAGTTTTGCAACTGTTTTCGTCCGACTACTGAAAATACTATTCACAATTTCTACATCCAACAACAACAGTTATTTGGACAAACAACAAAACTCGTAAAAGGCAGTTGGCAAATTAATGCCAACTGCTCCTTAACATTAACAATCCCAGACAAAGCTAATCAATTATGGACGACAAACTAATTTACACTTATGAAGAAGCATACCAAGCTTCTCTTGAGTATTTTGAAGGCGATGAACTTGCAGCCAGAGTATGGGTAAACAAATATGCCATGAAAGATTCGTTCGGCAATATCTACGAAAAGTCACCAAAAGACATGCATTGGAGACTTGCCAATGAAATAGCCCGCATCGAACAGAAGTATGCAAACCCAATCTCTGCACAAGAACTATTTGACCTGATGGATCATTTCCGCTATATTGTACCGGCAGGAAGTCCTATGACAGGAATAGGAAACAATTATCAGGTAGCATCACTTTCAAACTGTTTTGTCATCGGACTTGATGGCTCTGCGGATTCTTATGGTGCAATTATAAGAATAGATGAAGAGCAGGTACAACTCATGAAAAGAAGAGGTGGTGTGGGTCATGATCTCTCACATATACGTCCTAAAGGTACTCCTGTCAAGAATTCCGCTCTTACTTCTACAGGACTTGTACCATTTATGGAAAGATATTCCAATTCTACACGAGAAGTGGCGCAGGATGGTAGACGTGGTGCTTTAATGCTTTCCGTCTCAATCAAACATCCCGATTCGGAAGCTTTCATTGATGCAAAAATGACAGAGGGGAAAGTTACAGGAGCAAATGTTTCTGTACGTCTTGATGATGCTTTCATGCAAGCAGCTACAGAAGGCCTGACATATACACAGCAATTTCCGGTAGACAGCAATGAGCCAACCAGTACCAAAGAAATAGATGCAGCCAAGCTCTGGAAAAAAATTGTACACAACGCATGGAAATCAGCAGAACCGGGAGTTTTATTTTGGGATACTATCATACGTGAATCTGTGCCGGACTGTTATGCTGATTTAGGTTACAAAACAATCTCCACAAACCCATGTGGAGAGATACCATTATGTCCGTATGATTCATGTCGCCTTCTTGCTATCAATTTATATTCATACGTAGAAAACCCTTTCACCAAGGATGCAAAATTCAATTTTGACAAGTTTCGCGAACATGTCCGTCTGGCTCAGCGAATTATGGACGACATAATAGACCTTGAACTTGAAAAAATAAGACTCATCATGCAAAAAATAGAATCTGACCCTGAAAACGAAGAGGTCAAGCATTCTGAAATGCACCTTTGGGAAAAAATATACGAAAAGAGCAGCAAAGGACGCCGCACAGGAGTAGGTATAACTGCTGAAGGAGACATGATTGCAGCAATGGGACTTTGCTATGGTACTCCTGAAGCTACATACTTCTCTACCGAAGTGCATAAGACAATAGCAATAGAAGCTTATCGTTCATCTGTTCAGATGGCAAAAGAGCGCGGTTCGTTCAATGTATATGATGCTGAACGTGAAAAGAATAATCCGTTCATCAACCGCATAAAGAACGTTGACCCAGACTTATATGAAGAAATGAAACAATACGGACGTAGGAATATTGCATGTCTCACTATTGCTCCGACAGGGACAACAAGCTTGATGACCCAAACAACATCGGGTATAGAGCCTGTCTTCATGCCTGTATATAAAAGAAGAAGAAAAGTTAATCCAAACGACACTAATGTACATGTTGACTTTACAGATGAAACAGGAGATTCATTTGAAGAATACATTGTTTATCATCCGAAATTTCTTACATGGATGAAGATAAACGGGATTGACACCACAAAGAAATACACTCAGGAAGAAATTGACAGTATTGTCACACGCTCTCCTTATTATAAGGCAACTGCAAATGATGTCAATTGGCTTGAAAAAGTCAAAATGCAGGGAGCGATACAGAAATGGGTAGATCACTCCATCAGTGTAACAATAAATCTACCTAATGATGTCAGTGAGGATCTGGTTAATAACTTGTATGTAGAGGCATGGAAATCAGGATGTAAAGGATGTACAGTATACCGTGACGGTTCACGTTCGGGTGTTCTTATCTCCACAAAAAAGAAAGATAAAAAAGAAGAGGAATGCGGATGCAAACCTCCGATAGTAACGGAGACAAGACCTAAAAGCCTTGAATGTGATGTTGTACGATTCCAAAATAACAAAGAGAAATGGGTGGCTTTTGTCGGACTTCTCGATGGATATCCATATGAAATATTTACGGGTGTGTTGGATGACGAAGACGGAATAGCACTTCCTAAAACTGTAACCAAAGGACATATTATAAAAAATCTGGATGAAGCAGGAAACAAACGCTATGACTTCCAATTTGAAAACAGACGAGGCTACAAGACCACAATAGAAGGACTTTCCGAAAAGTTCAATAAGGAATATTGGAATTATGCCAAACTGATATCTGGTGTACTGCGTTATCGTATGCCGCTAACAAATGCCATCAAATTAGTTAGTTCATTACAGCTTGAAAACGAAAGCATTAACACATGGAAAAACGGAGTTGAACGTGCATTAAAGAAATATGTTACAGACGGAACAGAAGCAAAAGGACAAAAATGTCCTGTATGCGGACACGAGGCTTTGGTGTATCAGGAAGGATGTCTGATTTGCAAACATTGTGGTGCTTCACGATGCGGATAACACCCACATCCAATAAAAACAGATAAAATCAATTCAGTGTAAGTCGCTGCAAAGTGTACTTACATTGAATTTTTATTATATAATATCATGCAATCAATCATATTAAAGAATCTCAGGTTCTATTCATATCACGGTGTTCTGCCGCAAGAAAGAACAATTGGTGCATATTTCATAGTGAACATAAAAATAGGTACTGATTTCACCAGAGCAGCCATTACAGATGAACTTGAATATACTGTCAACTATGCAGAAATATATGAGACAATAAAGAAAGAAATGGCTCAACCGTCAAAACTATTGGAACATGTAGCAGGACGAGTTGTGACAAAACTATTTGATGATTTTTCATCGATAGACAGCATAGAGTTTTGTATATTCAAAGAAAATCCTCCAATAGAGGCAGACTATGGCATGAGTGGGGTTGAAATGAACATTACCAGAAAAGAAATGGAAAAACTAAGAAATATATACAGTTAAATATATTTTTTGTGTCATCAAAATAACGTTGGGGCAAAAATGTCATGTACAAAACTATGTTTTTTAATTATATTTACTAATTTTGCAGAGACTTATAACTAAACAAATAAAAACCTTAAATAATTATGAGTTCATTACAAACAAACAAGATGACAAATTACCGCTGGGTTATTTGCTCTATGTTGTTCTTTGCGACAACGGTCAACTATCTTGACCGACAAGTCCTTTCACTCACATGGGACGAGTTTATCAAACCGGAATTTCATTGGGATGAATCCCATTATGGAACCATCACATCAGTGTTCTCTATTGTCTATGCAATCTGCATGCTGTTTGCGGGACGATTCATTGACTGGATGGGTACAAAAAAAGGATATATCTGGTCTATAGGAGTATGGAGCCTCGGTGCATGTTTGCATGCAGTGTGTGGCATGTATACAGAACACCATGTAGGATTACATACTGCAGCGGAACTTATGCAGGCTACAGGAGATGTAGCAGTTACAATTGCTACAGTCAGCATGTATGCATTTCTCTTCGCACGTTGCGTACTTGCATTAGGTGAAGCAGGAAACTTCCCTGCAGCAATAAAAGTAACAGCTGAATACTTTCCAAAACGTGACCGTGCGTATGCTACATCTATCTTCAACGCAGGAGCATCAATAGGTGCACTTGTCGCCCCTATATCCATACCTCTTCTCGCCAAACACTTCGGTTGGGAAATGGCATTCATCGTAATCGGTGCACTTGGATTTGTATGGGCAGGACTATGGATTTTCATGTATTCTGCACCAGCCAAAAACAAGAATGTCAATCAGGCAGAGTTACTATATATTGAGCAAGACAAAGAAGATCTCACAAAAGTAGCCAAGGATGCTGAAGATGAAGAAAACGAGCCGAAACTTTCATTTGGCCAGTGCTTCAAATACAAACAAACATGGGCTTTTGCTTTTGGTAAGTTTATGACAGACGGAGTATGGTGGTTCTTCCTTTTCTGGACACCTTCTTATCTTAACACACAATTCGGAATTAAAGCAACAGATCCACAAGGAATGCTTCTCATATTCATGCTTTATCTTATCACAATGCTCTCTATATATGGAGGAAAGCTACCGACAATTATCATAAACAAAACAGGAAAAAATCCATATGCAGCACGTATGCAGGCTATGCTCATTTTTGCATTTTTCCCGTTGGTTGTACTCACAGCACAACCATTAGGCCAGATATCACCATGGTTTCCTATCATTATGATTGGTATTGGAGGAGCAGCTCATCAGTCATGGTCAGCCAATATATTCTCCACTGTAAGTGATATGTTCCCAAAGACAGCAATTGCTACCATTACAGGTATAGGTGGTATGGCCGGCGGTGTAGGCTCTATGATTCTTCAGAAAGTAGCAGGAAACTTATTTGTTTATGCAGGCGACACCAATATGCAGTTCATGGGATTTGAAGGAAAGCCAGCCGGATATTTCATCATCTTCTGTGTTTGCGCCGTAGCTTATCTTATTGGATGGATTGTCATGAAGATGCTTGTTCCTAAATACAAGCCAATCATTCTTGAAAAGTAAATAATCTAATAAAATAATCATATAAATCGGGATATATCGTGTAGGTATATCCCGATTTATATTTTAACCATAGTAATCCATCTCGCTTAAAAGAGAAACAACAAATATTCTTTTTAACAAATAAACAATAAATCCAAAAGACTTATTGCTTATAATTCAAATAAAAATAAGTAAATTTGCAGCTATCATAAAAAGCGTACTTCTTAAATGTACAGGACAATATTTGTCAAAATATCGTATTTGATAAATAACTGTCATATAACATTCTTATATCTATTCTAAGATAATAGGCATAAGTGTTAGATTATAATATTAATTAAGGTAAATAATAAAAACACTCAAACATGGAAGAATCAATATTCGGAGCATTGCAGCTCTTGGTTGTAGGTATGATTACAGTCTTCCTCATCCTGACGATTGTCATCAACCTGGGAAAATGCTTAATCCTATTAGTGAACAAGTTTGCTCCTGCAGAAGAAACTGTTCAAAAGAAAAAGCCGACAGTATCAGCAAGCCCCATTGATGCAAATACACAAGCAATCATAAAGGCTACAGTGGACAAACTTACAAACGGAAAAGGTTCTGTAGCCAATATTACAAAAATATAATTCCTTTTGCTCTAAAACAAACTACAACAAAAGAATTATTTAATTAACCAAAGTTTTATCCAAGAATTGAAAAATAATTATTTATAAAACGACATGAATAAAGAAGTGAAGTTTAGTCTGGTTTTCCGTGACATGTGGCAAAGTGCCGGTAAATACCAGCCACGCGTAGACCAATTGGTAAAAGTAGCACCAGCAATTATAAAGATGGGATGCTTTGACCGTGTAGAAACTAACGGAGGAGGTTTTGAACAAGTAAATCTTCTTTTTGGAGAAAATCCAAACAAAGCTGTTCGAGAGTGGACACGACCATTCCATGAAGCCGGAATACAGACTCACATGCTCGATCGTGCTCTTAATGCACTACGTATGAGTCCATGTCCAAAAGATTTAAGAAAACTTTTCTATAAAGTAAAGAAAGCTCAGGGAACAGATATCACAAGAATTTTCTGTGGACTCAATGACACACGGAACATCATACCTTCTATTGAATATGCCAAAGCTGCAGGTATGATAGCTCAAGCATCTTTATGTATTACTCATTCCCCTATTCATACTGTTGAATACTATGTAGACCTCGCAAAACAGTTAATTGATGCTGGAGCTGACGAAATATGCCTCAAAGACATGGCAGGTATAGGCCGCCCTGAATCTCTTGGTAAAATTACAGCAGGTATAAAAGCATACAAAAACGATATCATTATACAGTATCATTCTCATGCTGGACCTGGATTTAATATGGCTTCAATTCTTGAAGTATGCAAAAATGGCTGTGACTATGTAGATACAGCAGTAGCTCCATTAGCATGGGGTACAGGACATGCAGACATCATCGCAGTACAGGAGATGTTAAAAGATGCAGGCTTTAAAGTCAAAGACATCAACATGGAAGCTTATATGGAGGTACGTACACAAATACAAGAGATGATGGACGACTTCCTCGGGTACTATTGTCCGGAGCTGAACCGTCTCAACAATTCTCTTCTTGTCAAGCCAGGACTTCCCGGAGGAATGATGGGTTCATTAATGACAGACCTCGAAGAAAATCTTACGTCACTCAATAAGTGGAAAGTAAAACACGGTCAGAAAGAACTTACAACAGACGAGATTCTTGTTAAACTTTTTGATGAAGTAGCATACGTATGGCCGAAAGTCGGATATCCATGCCTTGTCACCCCATTTAGCCAATATGTAAAGAACCTTGCTCTTATGAACGTAATTCAAATGGAGAAAGGCAAAGAACGTTGGTCAATGATTGCTGATAACATATGGGATATGATTCTTGGTAAGAGCGGTCGTCTGCCTGGTCCTGTAGCTCCAGAAATTATCGAAATGGCAAAAGCAGAAGGACGACAATTTATGGATAGCGATCCGCAAGCCAATTATCCGGACGATCTTGACGAATACCGAAAGAAGATGCAAGAAAAAGGATGGGAGCTTGGTGCTGATGAAGAAGAATTGTTTGAATACTCCATGCATCCAACACAGTATGAAGCATATAAGAGCGGAAAAGCAAAAGCTGATTTTGAAGCAGATCTTGCTAAACGCAAAGAAGCTAAAAATGCGCCTAAAGGAGAAGCAGAACTTCCAAAAAGTATAACCGTAAATGTAAATGGCCAAAACTATAAAGTAGACATTGCGTACGGCAATGAAGTGCCTGCAGCTCCAGTAGCAGCTCCAACAAAAGCCACTGCCGGTGAGGGAGCAGACCTTCTTGCACCACTGGAAGGAAAATTCTATCGTGTCAAAGATTCCGGTGAAACACCAAAGAACGTGGGCGACACCGTAAAGAATGGTGACGTGGTTGGTTATATTGAAGCAATGAAAACTTATAATGCAATCCGTGCAGACCGCGATGGTGTAATTACAGCAATTCTCGTCAATTCCGGTGATTCTGTCGAAGAAGATGACGTAATCATGAAAATCGGATAATCTCAGGTTTTTAAGTTTATAGGTTTGTTGGTTTTCAAATCATGTATGTGCTATTAAATACACATACCATTGAAAACCAATAAACTTAGGAACTGAGAACACAAAATGAAAACTCAATACTAAAAGTTACAAACTTAAAAACTCAAATGAACGAAATATTTAACAATCTATATGAAATGACGGCATTCAGTAATTTAATTGCCGATCCGTCTTATCTTATAATGTATGCTATAGCATTCGTACTTCTGTATCTTGGTATAGTAAAACATTATGAACCATTGCTATTAATTCCTATTGCATTCGGTGTATTGATTGCAAACTTTCCTGGAGGCGAGATGGGAGTACTGCAAGCTACGGAAACAGGAGAAATCATCAAAGACGGCAAAGTGTATAATATATGGGAAATGTCACTTCCTGCAATTGCACACGACTTGGGATTGATGAATTTTCTTTATTACATGCTTATCAAAACAGGCTTCCTTCCCCCTATAATCTTTATGGGAGTAGGTGCACTAACAGATTTCGGACCAATGCTCCGTAATCTCCGTCTGTCCATTTTTGGTGCAGCAGCCCAGCTTGGTATATTCGCAGTACTTCTTTGTTCATTCCTCATGGGATTCACATTGAAAGAAGCTGCATCGCTCGGTATTATCGGAGGTGCAGACGGTCCTACAGCCATCTATACAACAATCAAACTGGCTCCACATCTTCTTGGACCTATTGCTATTGCAGCATACTCATATATGGCTCTTGTACCGGTCATCATTCCTTTAGTTGTCAAGTTCACCTGTTCAAAGAAAGAACTTATGATCAACATGAAAGAACAGGATAAACTGTATCCAAGCAAGAATGAAATCAAGAACATGCGTGTAATCAAGATCATATTCCCTATTGCTGTCACAACAGTTGTCGCTATATTTGTTCCTTCTGCAGTAAGTCTGATAGGTATGCTGATGTTCGGTAACCTTTTAAAGGAAATCGGTTCTGACACCAGTCGTCTGTTTGATACAGTAAGTAACAGTATCATGAATACAGCTACTGTTTTTCTTGGTCTTTGTGTAGGTGCCACAATGACAGTCCAGGCATTCCTCAACTGGACTACAATAGGAATCGTTGTAGGCGGATTCCTTGCTTTTGCTTTATCAATAACTTCAGGAATCATGATGGTAAAAGTGGTTAATCTGTTTTCAAAGAAAAAGATTAACCCACTGATTGGGGCAACCGGACTCTCAGCTGTCCCTATGGCAAGTCGTGTATGCAATGAAATTGCAACCAAATATGATCCTAAAAATCATGTACTCAACTACTGCATGTCTTCCAATATATCCGGTGTGATAGGATCTGCAGTAGCTGCTGGTGTCCTAATCTCTTTCCTTTCATAGAAAAGGGGCATATTCATCATAACAATTAAAGAGCATAGCGGTAATATAACACCAGCTATGCTCTTTATGTATCATCTTTAATCCCGATTAAATAAAAGCTCAACAAGCAATAATACTACCCTGATTATCAGATATCATCATAAAAAGACTATTGCTTTTCACATCACATCCCCCGAAATCTTATAAATGAAGTAATTATTACTATCCGTAAAAAATTACAACAAATAAAGCCGGAACCAGAATCCTATATGTCAACACATGACACACAACACGCTACTGTTTAGCAGATAATGATAGTAAATCAGGATATCCATTCTTATCATGCCCATTTCCTTGCCAACAAGTCACAATACATCCGAAACTCATTCTCGCTTTTTGAGGCTCCAACCTTTCACTACACTTATCCGGCAAAAAGCCGGAACAAATACACCCAGCAAAGTTATAAGCCTATCTCTCCAACGATTCAATCAGACTTCATATCCTTGAGAATGTATTTCTTCCTTTTTTCTTCTTTCTTACATAAGTCTAAACATTCATAACCATGAAGCAATCCTTTCATACACACTCAGTGAAACACTATCAATTCCATTTTACAATAATCAGTCTTTGTAGCTAATTGACGTCTCCAAATATCACATACAATTAAAGCAACCACCAAAAGGCAGTTGCTTTAACATATTTACAAAATAGTCTAAAAATATGCGACATCAATAATCGCAGCAAATTTTTATCTTAGTTATTTTCAGGACGAAGTTTACGTACAACTTCTGCAGTACGCCACATTTCACTGTCGCGCATTGCCTGCAACTCTTTCTCCAGACCTACACGGTAGTCAGGTTTTGAATTGCTGTCAATAGAAATCTGAGCCTCATTTCCAGTCACTACACTGTGATAAAGCTTCTCAACCACTGGCTTGATAGCATCGTGGAAAGGACCCATCCAGTCAAGCGCACCACGCTGTGCAGTTGTAGAACAGTTTGCATACATCCAATCCATACCATTCTTTGCGAAGAGAGGCATCAATGACTGGGTAAGTTCCTCTACAGTTTCATTGAAAGCCTCAGAAGGTGTGTGGCCATTCTCACGAAGTACTTCATATTGAGCAAGGAGAAGTCCCTGAATTGCCCCCATCAATGACCCACGTTCACCAGTAAGGTCAGAAGTAGCCTCACGCTTGAATGTAGTCTCAAACATATATCCGGAACCGATACCGATACCAAACGCAAGAACCTTCTCAAGTGCATGACCAGAAGCATCCTGATATACAGCATAAGAAGAATTCAAACCACGACCTTCAAGGAACATTGTACGGAGAGAAGTTCCAGATCCCTTAGGTGCTACCATGATTACATCCACATCAGCAGGAGGAACCACACCTGTACGATCATTCCAGTTGATTGCAAATCCATGAGAGAAATAAAGAGTCTTTCCAGCAGTAAGATAAGGTTTTACTGTTGGCCAAAGCTGCATTTGTGCAGCATCGCTTAGAAGCATACACACAATAGTACCCTTTTCAGCAGCCTCTTCAATAGAGAACAGAGTCTCACCCGGCTTCCAGCCATCAGCTACAGCCTTCTCATATGTTTTTCCCTGACGCTGTCCAACAATTACATTGAATCCATTGTCACGCAAGTTGCAAGCCTGACCAGGACCCTGAACTCCATAACCGAGTACAGCTATTGTTTCGTTTTTCAATACCTCACGAGCTTTTTCCAATGGAAACTCTTCACGTGTCATTACCTCTTCGATAACTCCACCAAAATTCATTTTTGCCATTTTCTTACTGTTTTTTTATTGCAGATATCTCAAAAAAATATCTTGCCTGTTATTTACATTTATACTTTATTTCTATTTCTAAAATATGCCAATCCACAGGTATCAGCTTTTCAATATTTACTTTTCAGATGCAAATTTAGTCATTTTATTACATAATCACCTAAAAAGCGAACATTTTATTCAAAAAACCAACCGACATCTTACTACAGACTCACCTTTTGCCACATCTTTCTGAAAATTCTTGCGCACTTCTATGTGATAAGTATCACTACACTTTTCTTCTACAAAGAAAGACAATGTATCACCGATATAGCTCTCAGCCATATATGCCATTTCTATTCGCTTGACATTCGTCTGACGGAACTTATCAAGAGAAAACAAATCGCAGATGTGCTCAATATACTTAATGCTGTTAACATGTCCGTTATAGTCAATGTCACTATATCTCGTGTCCATACTCCTCACCAGCATGTCATCGGACAAAGCACGCACTTTACTTTGCTTTTCAACAGGACAAAGCTCATCCGAACAAATATATCTATCCATATTCTGTCCGTGTACTTCATGCAAGTCAATAGGCGCACGATCATTATAATTGATCATAGCCCATATACTACGGGCATATCCGAAAACCTTTCCGTTCTCGCCCCGTATACAGAAATTACGGTCACAAAACAAACGATATACATTCTCAATCCATGTATCTATACAGAATTTATCATATACCTTCGGCATTTCATACATCTCAATCACAAGGCGTGAGAGCACCCAAGTGTAATTCGCTTCATTCAGCATTTTCATTCCGAACCCACGCTCACCAGCATGATTTTCAGCACTGTTCAGCAGATGCTTACCAAGAGTACCATAAGTCAGACGTCCTGCAAAGTCCGTATGAAAAGGATCAACGACAAGTTCAGTCTTACCAATTTTCTCCTCTGTCATCCCTCTCTTTCGCTATTACAGTTCTCAGCCCGACGCATTTCTCTCTCAGTCAAAAACTCATCCAACTGTTCCACACGGCTCTTTGTTATACAGATTCTTCCAGAACGCACAAACTGCAATACTACACCCAGTTCGTTCAAACTGTTGTAAAGTGAAAGAATATCACCCGTAATACCTGTTTTCTCAACCGTTGCATAAGTAGGGTTCACCTCAACGATATGCGCTCCATGTATACGCACAATCCGGCTTACATTACGATTCTCAAGCATCATGGGAGTTGAGATCTTTACAAGCGAGGTTTCAAGAATAAACACCTCATCTTCTGTATAGTAGTTAGCCTGAAGCACATCAATCTTCTTCTCCATCTGCTTAGTCAGCATCTGCGCCATGTCTTCATCACAATAGCATGTAATTGTATATTTATGTACACCCGGAGTAGAAGAAGCGCATACATTAAGGCTTTCTATATTAACCTGCCGACGAGTAAACACAGCTGTTATCTGGCTGAGAAGCCCCGGAGTATTCTCCGAATAAATCAGCATAGTATATAACGTCTTGCCCTCTTCCTGAGTGTATGATGCACATTTGCCGCAACTCTTACAGTCGTTATGTTGTTCTGCCATATATCTTTATAATTAATGTTCAACAGAAATCCAATTATCATCACTAATCCTACTATCCTCTATGAATTCACTTCAAGAAGCATCTCATCCACATTGGCACCCGGAGGAGTCATAGGAAGCACATTGTCTTCCTCAAGTACAGCACACTGCAACAAATAAGGTCCGGGGGTAGCAAGCATTTTACGAATAGCCTCATCAAGCTCCCTCCTGTCAACCACAGTCTGTACAGGAATACCGTATGCTTTGGCAATAAGTTCATAATCAGGATTTGTCATCGGAGTAAACGAATAACGGTGATTGAAGAACATGGCTTGCCACTGACGTACATTGCCCAAATAATTGTTATTAAGCAATATAATCTTTACAGGCGACTGCTGTTCCATAATCGTACCAAGCTCCTGAATTGTCATCTGCAAACCACCGTCACCACAGAACATACATACAGTACGATCCGGAGCACCGAAAGTGGCACCAATTGCAGCAGGCAGGCCGAATCCCATCGTGCCACACCCTCCGGATGTCACAACACTACGTCCTTTGCTGAACTTGAAATAACGACATCCAAACAACTGGTTCTGGCCCACATCTGTGACAAGTATCGCCTCATTATTCGCTGCTTCACTCACTTTCCGTACTACTTCCGCCATGAGAAGGGGACCTTCAGAAGGATTCAAAGCTTTGTCTATGACTTTATTAAACTCCTTCTCTTCATAAGGTTTAAAACTGTCCACCCAATGCTGATGTGTAGTCTTATCCACAAGCTCTGTCACGGCAGCAAGCGTATTCTTACAATTACCAAGAACCGCCAAGTCAACCTTTACATTCTTATTAATTTCTGATGGATCTATATCAAAATGTATTATTTTAGCCTGTTTTGCATACGTTTTCAAATTACCTGTCACACGATCGTCAAAACGCATACCAACAGCAATCAAAAGGTCGCATTGGTTGGTCATCACATTCGGGCCCAGATTACCATGCATACCCAACATACCCATATTCAACGGATGGTCCGAAGGCAAAGCCGACAATCCAAGCATCGTACATCCCGCTGGTATTTGTGCCTTTTCAAGCAATGCACGCAATTCTTCCCTTGCATCTCCAAGCTCAACCCCCTGCCCTACAAGAACAAACGGCTTTACCGAATCATTTATCATCTTAGCAGCCTTCTCCACAGCTGTAGGTTCTGTCTTGGGAACCGGTTCATAGCTTCTGATGAAGTCAACCCTACAACTCTCGTATTCAAAAATTTCCGTCTGGGCATTCTTCGCAAAATCAAGAATTACAGGTCCGGGACGTCCGCTACGCGCTATATAGAAAGCACGACTGACAGCCCATGCAATATCCTCTGCACGACGTATCTGATAACTCCATTTACTTATCGGCTGCGTGATACCCACTACGTCAACTTCCTGAAAAGCATCCGTACCAAGCATAGCTGTTCCAACCTGTCCGCATATCACAACCATAGGTGTGGAGTCTATCATCGCATCCGCAATACCAGTTATGGTATTTGTGGCTCCGGGACCACTTGTCACAATAGCACAACCAACTTTACCGCTTACCCGCGCATAACCCTGCGCAGCATGTACCGCTCCCTGTTCATGGCGGACAAGAATATGATTCAAATCCTTTCTATGATCATACAAAGCATCATATACAGGCATAATGGCACCACCCGGATAACCAAAGAGTATGTCCACCCCTTCATGTACAAGCGAACGCATCAATGCTTCTGCACCAGATATTTGTTCTTTCATATTATATTCTGATTTTCAGTTTTCAATCTTCTATAATTCTCACTCCTCCTTTGTCTGCCGAGCTGACACTCTGTGCATACGCTTTCAGCGATTTACTTACCACGCGATTACGCTTCAGCGGTTGCTGAGGACGCAATGCAAGTTCTTCATCACTAAGACAGACATTGATACGACGATTCGGAATGTCTATCTCAATGATATCTCCGTCTATAATCTTCCCTATATTTCCTCCTGCTGCAGCTTCCGGACTTATATGTCCTATACTCAGTCCTGATGTTCCACCAGAAAAGCGTCCGTCAGTGATAAGTGCACATTCCTTACCCATATGCATACTCTTTATATAAGAAGTGGGATAAAGCATCTCCTGCATACCAGGTCCCCCTTTAGGACCTTCATGCGTAATCACCACCACATCACCCTTCGCCACTTTTCCTCCTAAAATGCCTTCACACGCATCTTCTTGAGAATCAAAAACTTTAGCAGGTCCTTTGAAGTACCATATACTTTCATCTACACCAGCAGTCTTGACCACACATCCGTCTTGTGCGATATTGCCAAAAAGCACAGCCAATCCACCGTCTTTCGTATATGCGTGCTCCACATCACGTATGCAGCCGTTCTCACGGTCTGTATCCAGACTTTCCCACTTTGTATCCTGCACACCCAGCTGGTTACAGAATTTTCCAGCTGGAGCACTCTCATATATACGTTGTGCCTCAGGGTCCACAGACTCCTTAAGAATGGAATATCTTTCAATGTCTTCACCCAAAGTAACACCATCCACGCGTTTTACATCCGTATTAAGAAGCCCGGCTTTTGCAAGTTCACCAAGAATGCCGAGAATACCTCCGGCACGTCCACATTCCTGCACACTGTATTTCTGTGTATTCGGAGCAAGCTTGCAAAGACAGGGCACATTGCGGCTAAGCCTGTCGATATCAGCCATCGTAAAATCCGCTCCAGCTTCTTGTGCCACAGCCAGCAAATGAAGAATCGTATTGGTACTTCCCCCCATAGCTATATCAAGTGACATGGCATTAAGGAAAGCGTCACGTGTAGCTATATTGCGCGGCAACACACTCTCATCCCCATCCTCATAATAAGCAAACGCATTCTTCACAATCTGACGCGCCGCCTGCTTCATTAGCTCCTTACGGTTGACATGAGTAGCAAGAATAGTTCCGTTTCCCGGTAACGACAAACCTATTGCCTCAGTGAGAGAATTCATGGAATTGGCAGTGAACATACCAGAACAGCAGCCGCATCCGGGACATGCACGGTTCTCGATCTCTGCAAGTTCATCATCACTCACACTACTGTCCGCTCCTTTCACCATAGCAGCAATAAGGTCGAGATTCTCTCCTTTCCATTTTCCGGCTTCCATCGGACCACCAGACACAAATACAGCCGGAATATTCAGTCGCATAGCCGCCATCAGCATACCTGGAGTGATTTTGTCACAGTTAGAAATACATATCATGGCATCTGCCTTATGAGCATTACAAACATATTCCACAGAGTCTGCAATAATATCACGTGAAGGCAAAGAATACAGCATACCGTCATGTCCCATAGCTATTCCATCATCAATAGCAATTGTATTAAATTCAGCAGCATAGCATCCCATCTTCTCAATTTCAGCCTTCACTATCTGTCCGGCTTCATGAAGATGTGTATGTCCGGGAACAAACTGTGTAAATGAGTTGACAATGGCAATAATGGGTTTACCAAATTGTTCACGTTTCATGCCGTTAGCAACCCAGAGTGCTCTGGCTCCTGCCATGCGGCGACCTTCTGTGCACACGGCACTACGTAGCTTATGTTTCATATATGTCACTATTTTTTTATTTTTCAAACTTTATCATAAATACAACAAGTATCATCATACAATCAAAAAGCCTCTCCTGCTTGTCGCAAGAAAGGCTTTCTAATATACATCATATAAATGTCAGATACATATATGCACATTCTTACGACAAGTTTCTCTCTTGACGACCGATAGAATATTGCTAATAATTAGAATAATGCTAATGTATCTCATTTTTTGCTCTTTTAATTACACCTGCAAAATTAACACATCGCCACGAAACAGCCAACAAAATATCGTTTTTTTTCAAACAAAAATTTCAATTTGTAGCTTTACGTTATATTTTCATTATATATTTCAACACAAGGTCATCTATTTTTTTACGTGAGTTCGGGACAAGGGCTGTCCGGAACAAGTTGCCCCGACAGCTTGAAAATAAAGTATTGGTATTTTTGCTTTGTCTTGTCTACCTACAAGAGGTTTGACATTATGTCAGCTGATTGGGTTCGAAACATGTACAAACTCAGGCTGCCTTGAGATAAATGACCAATAATCAAACAGATGCTATATTCCCCTAAAAAACGCTGTTTTAGTTTGGGAGAACAATGGACAAATTATAAAATGGTTTAATATATTGATAATCGGTATATTATGTTTTTTTGCATTTGGAATCTTCGTTTTTCGCTGTCATAACTATTTTTTAATCTTGTGCGGCGAATTAAAAGAATCAGCGGGGAGAATGCTTATTTTCAGCGTGAAAATTTCTTCAAACAGCATTGTTGTTTTTATAATCAGCACTGCTGATTATAAAAACTGCACTGCTGATTTTATAATCGACAGTGCTGATTATAGAATTTAGTGGGGTGGAAATGGCTTCAGACAGTTGTCCTGTCATGTTTGTAGAGCCGCAAAACTGTTTTTGTTGCTCTCTCGAATAATAGCATACCGATGCCATGGCACTGTCTACAAAACTTATGCCTGTGCCTCAGCCGGATGCGAAAATCCTGAAGGACATAGATGTTCCAGCTCTGCAAGCCTGCCATAGGACAACATATAGGGAAAGTCTGTCCTATATGCCCACAGATACAACGTGGCAATGGTGCTTGAATTTGCGGTAAGCCCGGAATAAAATCGGAGAATAATTGTCATATTCCCGCTGTCTGAGAGAGGCTTTGCAGTTGCGGTGTGTTTCTTTTCATCGGTTGGGAGAAAAGTTGTATTAACTTCATGCTCAAAACTCTTGTCAGACTTATTAATAACAAAAAAATATAGCCTTGTCGTTGTCAGTCATTGTTTCACGCTTTTTTTATTTATTGTTTATCAGAAAAAGAATATAAAATAATACAATAAATATCAGCTTTTAATGAGACTTTGCTATCCCGAACTCACATATTCTTTCTATTTTACTATGCAAATATTTTAAAAATCTTAGAGACAGTTTGAAATTGTTCCATTTATTCCAAGCTGTCTCTAAACAAATATTCTAACAACTCATAAAATATCCGACTTAACTTATCATATCAAGCAAGACATCCGGTTTATCATTAATTATCAGTTCAGCAGGAAAATTAACTTCCTCAACAAGCGGCATTGCATACTGATAATCTGCAATATATGATGCGTGATGTGCATCGCTGCCTAATATAATTGGATTGTCATATTTCTTGCTTAGCCGCAACATCTCAAGAAACATTGGTCGAGCGAGAATTTTGTTTCTATGAGGATTCAACGACTGGTTATTAAGCTCAAGCAATGTCCCGGAACGTTTGGCAGCAAGGACTACAGCCTCTATGTCAAAGTCACTTGCCGTTCCATCACAAGGATGACTGATAATATTCACATTCGGATTTTCTATTGCTCCAATAAGAGCTGATGTGTTTTCCTCCCTCGTTCCATCCTTATAACATAAGGAATGAAGTCCTGCGATTTTCAGTTCAAAACATTGCATATACATGTCGCTTTCAATATCCAGTCTGCCTTCATAGTCAATGATATTCAGTTCTGCTCCCATCAGCAGCCGCATATCTCCATAATATCTCGGAACTACATACATATTCCGAAAATACAACGGGTCACAAGTACCGGGAATTGCAGGTCCATGTTCTGTCACTCCATAAAGTTTCAGTCCTTTTTCCACTGCCGCCTGTATCATCTCATTCAGCGTACTGAAAGCATGTCCACTGACAATAGTATGAGTATGTACATCTAAAAGTGTATCCATATTTTTATCTTCTTTATACAAATCATATTTATCCATATTCATCCTAAGAGACAAGATGTAAAGGTATGAGGTTGCATACCGGAAATTCCACATATACAACCTCATTATCTTCACAATCTTACTGATGTTCCCTATTTCTTAATATATATTTTTTTGCCATTGATAATATATATACCGGAACAATCTATCTCATCCACTTTAAGTCCTTGTATAGTATATACATCTGCATCAGACAACACTGCTTCTTCAGCAGAAATACCTTCTATTGCAGTCGGATTCATTGACTTCCCTATGATATAACAGTCTTTTGCCGGATTGTCAGCCGAACCTTTCACACAAAGAAAAGCAACATTGGCATTACAAATATCACCTTCTGCACGGTAAAATCCGGCACCATACTCGCCGTCAACATTAAATATATAAAGTCCAATGTTATCTGCGGCACTGCTTGTCAATACAGAATCAACACATGCTCCGGACAAAAGGTTGGTTCCGCTTACGCTTCCGCTCTTGATTGTAGGGACAAAGTCCAGACTTTCTTTATCAGACTGTATCAATACTCCGGTATTAGCAGGTATCACTTTCGAGGTCATTTTCTTTATCCTGACAGAATCTCCGTCATTGGTATACCCATTTACAGTATAAACTGTACAACCGTCAGGTATAGCTACCGGATATGTTGTAAAGAACGAGTTCCATCCTTTTTCCATCTTGAGATTAACCGTAAACTTCTTTATAGGATCAAAACTTACGTGAGGAGGTTGGTTGTAACCGACATTCTGCCATACAACCGCTTCTTCATACTGGCGATCGTCCATAAGAGTCGGCATTTTGTAATCGGAAGCCAGATCTGTGGCAATCAAAACAAGCGAATTGTTTGATTCATTAAAATAAATCACTTCTTCGCGCCAGTCGCCGAGAATATCAGCCTGCAAATTAGGATTTTGCTTTGTAGAGTTGATGGAAGATACTCCATAATTATACAGAGTGTTCAGTCTGCCGAAACTTTTTGACGAACTGTTCCACTTGTCAATATGCACTCTATCCATATATTCGTCATACAAATCTCCGTCCCAATAAATTCGGAAATTCAGGCTTGAAGAACTTGAAGAGCCAACGTTCCAACTACCGATACTGCTTCCATAGCAATCATAAAGACTGTTTGACGCACTTGTGGCAAACTCAGCACCTTCATGCGCATCATCGAAATCGGCAATAAGCCCTCGTCCAGTATCACCGTCTGCCGTAAAATGAATGAGAAGCTCGCCGGTACGTGCATCACGCAAGTCACATCCGTAAGGACTCTCTTCATGAGCCATGAAAACTTCAAGTCCGGCACGGTCTGGTACGAAATCACCCACATGCAATGCATCTCCATGTCCGAGCCCTGTACGGTAAAGAAGGGTTCCGTCATCATCAAGAGCAGCAGAACCATAAATGATTTCATCTTTTCCATCAAAATCCACATCTGCTGTGGCTACAGAATGCGCTCCTTCACCCCACAGCCCCTGATTCTTTGAAGTGGACTTATGGTACCACCGTTGTGTCAACTCTTCTCCATCAAAATCATATGCAGCCACAAACGCACCACTATAATATCCGCGACACATGACAGCACTTGGATGTTCTCCATCAAGATATGCCATACATGCCAAATATCTGTCAGAACGGTTTCCGTATGTATCACCCCATACAGACAATCCCTGAGAGAAAGTCGTATGATAGTTGATTGTAGTTATCTCACCCCCAGTAATGCCATCAAAGACTGTAAGATATTCAGGTCCACTGAGGATTCTTCCATTTGAATCCAGATAGGATGCAAGCGGATTGTCCCCCTGCATTACCACATAATTTCCTTCTCCGTCAACAGTCCCCGGAGCAGTCTTGCAAATGAGTTCTCCATATCCGTCACCATCAAAATCATAGCATAAATAAGGAGTGGTATGAGCACCGGAACGTATGTTCAATCCTAAATCAATCCTCCATAACATCGTTCCATCCATCTTATAGCAATCGAGATAGGTGCTTCCTGTAACTCCATTGCTGGCAGCATCTTTTGAATTACTCGGATCCCATTTCACGATAATCTCATACTCTCCGTCACCGTCCATGTCACAAACAGAACAATCGTTAGGGGTATAGGTTGCTCCCGTCCCTCGCAAATCAACCGGGGTAGAAGTCTTTATTGTCAATGTGTTTCCAGCCCAAGCCTTTACATTCTCCTGTCTTTCAACGATACTACCATTTGCATCAAGCACTTCAAGCGTATAGGTAGAAGATGCCGTACCGGCTTTATCCAAATAATTTGTCACAGAAGTGATGGGTGCAGTTTTGTTCAGAAGAACAGTACCGTTACGATATAGGTTGAAACGCACATTCTTGTCATCACCAGCACGCAGCCTCCACGACACAAGCATTCCTGTAGCTGTCTTTACAGCTACAAGCCCACGGTTAAGAGGCTTGGCTTCCGGCTTAGGTTGACGGTAGGTCACAGTAAACCGTATTCCAAATCCAAACACTTTCTTATCGCCCTGCATGATAGATACTGTTGCCACTTTTCCTGAATAATCCACAACAGCTGAATATCCTTCCTTGCACACGATATTAAAATCTGAGGGATCTCCATATTGCTTCTCCGGAAATGATGCAAGTCCCCCGTTCTTCAAATCTGCGACCAGTTCAAGCAGATTGCCAGCAGAGCAGGTTGCCTCTTCAATGAAATGATCCGCCGTAAATATTTCTTCATCTACAGCACCTTCTATCATCACATTACGGAATGCCATCGACTTTGGAGAATCCGTATTCGTTCCGTTAAGATTATATATATACAAGAAAAGGTTGAATGCCTTTCCATCTACAATGTAATCTGAAACTGTATACTCGTAATGGGTATACCCATCCGCATTCCCACTCTGTATCTTGTTACGTGCAGGTGTCAGAGCTTGTGCAAAAACTTTGTCTGTCGAAGAACCCGTCGACATATATACATCTACATTTCCTCCGTCTGTTCCACACTTCGCAGCGTCAAAAGATATACTCACAGGCTTAAACTTATGTCCGGATTCCGGAGTAACTGTAAACTTAAGATAATGTCCGGATGTTTTCTTTTCCACACGCGTTGTCGGAGTAAACTGTGTGAACGATGGAATATATTCCACTGCCGTGTATCCGTCAGCAGATCCCGACACAGACATGGTTCCGGTAGCTTGCAATTGCACTCCTTTCGTGTATTTAGTAGTTACAAGTGAAGTGTATGCTTCATCTCCAGACACTGTTTCCTGCGACAGATTGTCAATGTTGCTCAGTTCCCATTTCGCGGAAATGTTCTGTGCATTGGTTTCAAATGCCATAGCAAACATCGCCATGAAAGCATAAGCAGAAAATTTGTTTGTTGTCATAATAATGTATTAGTGTTTAGTTTTCTTCTGTTTCTATTATATAAAGTTCACCGCATCATATCAATGATAAACTTCTCACCTACAGGAAAGAACAAAGCATGTCCTTCGGCATTCAAATGTGCAGTGTCGTTTATACCCTGAAAGTATTGCTTACGGAAATTCTCATCACGTAACTTTATAATACATTTCTTGCTATAATTGTCAAGCACCGGCACATGGTGTTTCTTGCATATTCTTTTGATTGTCTTCACCACTGGCACAAAACCGTCCCGGTCAACATACCAGGGGGTGACATAACCAATCTTACCATTCGGATACTTATGCTGCAATTCTGTAAGCAACAAATCAAGACTGTCACCAAACATTGCAAGTGAATCTGCAGAGTTTTTTATCTTTTCAGCATCATTATGTCCGGCAATGATGAGAACAATATCTGCGTTATCATCCATATCCTTATAACGCACCATCATTGAAGGTCCGAACCCGTCTTTCGAACGGTCGAATGCCACACACCCGCCATTACGTCCATAATTATTATATTTCATGTCATACTTCTCTGCAAATTTAGCATGCCATGCCTCTGTATAGGGACGTTTATGATTGCGCACATAGCTGTCACCTATCACATTGATGATCTTTCCTTTCAGAATGTCTGCGAGATTATTTTCATTGTCATTTTTTTGAGCTATTGCATCTGTCGGTGTAAAAGCAAATGTTACAGCCGCTATTGTCCACAAAAAAAATTGTTTTGTCTTCATCGTACTTATATTTAAGTTAGAACCTATTGCAAAAGTACGAATTTGTTTCTAAAAAAGGACGAAGAACATCCAAAAACATATACCAACTTTTATACTGATACTCTACCTGCCAACATTTGTTTCCAATATCGTTCCAAACGAACTATTTGATGACACGGAAACCGAAAAGCCCTCTTTGCATATTAAAAATATAAGTACCATTTTCTCGAGCACGATTATATACAGAAAGTGAAACCGGGACTTGCTTACATGTACCATCGATAAAGCGTACAGTAAGATAATAATAATGTACGGTCCTGTGTACATTGCGATAACGACGTCCTGATCGACTACTTATTGTTTTAACCACATTCTCCTTTTCCAATATATACACCTCTTCTTTCCATCCGGATGAAGAGTCTGCCCAAAAGTAGTTGCTTCCAAGCAACAGAAAATAACATGTTCCTCCTACAGCATAAAAATGACAAAACAGGGTTACTATGCCTTTCGTTCCTGCCATCCTTTGCCAACATCCGGAAAACAAAGGAAAAGTCAGCAAAGAAAGAAGAAATGAAAATAATATCGGCAACCACCATACAACAAGTGTCTTTTCATAACATATATATCCGAATGTAGCCATCAGCAGTACAATTGATGCCGCTACTACGCGAACAATATTCACTAATTTACCTTTCATGATTATTCAATAGAGCTTCATAATACGGACACAAAGTTAGAAAAATATATTTGTAAACTTTATCATTACACAAAAATGTAAACTTTATCGGTTGCTGATAATAAATAAATACTGCTTCTGTCTTATGGTATAAAGTAAAATTACTACTTTTGTATATATATTTATAACATTAACATTTAATTTTTATTTTACATATTATGAAAAAAACGATGATTAGATGTGCTGTCGCATTATGTTGCATGACAATGTCAACTCCTACAATGGCACAAATCAACCTGAAAAAAGCTATCGGCGGAGCTGCGAAAGTAGCCAAAGCAGTGACATTGACTGATGAACAGATGGCTGAGTATGTCAAGGAATATATTGACTGGATGGACAAGAATAATCCTGTCTGCGATGCAAACAGTCCTTATACAGCTCGACTCAACAAACTGACAGAAGGCCTGACAGAAGCAGAAGGTATTCCTTTGAATTTCAAAGTTTATGATGTAATAGATGTAAATGCTTTTGCTTGTGCCGATGGCAGTATTCGTGTGTTTTCTTCTTTGATGGATATCATGACAGACGAAGAGTTGTTAGGAGTTATCGGACACGAAGTAGGACATATTGCACATCGTGATTCAAAAAAAGGATTCCGAACAGCTCTGCTTACTTCAGCTCTTAAAGACGGAGTGTCTTCCAAGGGCGGTACTGTAGCAGCTTTGACTGATTCACAGTTGGGTGATCTGGGAGAGGCACTGGTAAATTCCACTTATTCTCAAAAACAGGAACGTGCAGCTGATGACTATGGATATGATTTTTTAAAGAAAGCCGGTAAAAATCCATGGTCTATGGCATACTCTTTCCGCAGATTAAAACAAATGCAGGAGGAAGCAGGTGCACAGAAAACAAATAAAATCAACCAGCTGTTCTCTTCTCACCCCGATTTAGATGCCCGTATCAAACATATGGAAGAACGCGCTACAGCGGACGGTATAGAACAGCCAGCTACCACAGAGAAATAACATTAGAATAAGGAGGTATTTGACAGATATACCCAAAGAACTGTATCACATTCCAAAACAAAAGATTCAGTTCCAAAGAGAAACTAAAATCACAGACTTTCGAAACAAAAAAATGGCGGTGTAAAAACCGCCATTTTTCTCAGTAGTTATCTATATAAATTACTTCACAATATATTTCTTACCGTTAAGGATATATATACCCTTAGCAAGACTTTCAACAGAAGCAGCATTTGTGCGTACCACACGTCCGCTCAAATCGTAAACCACACCATCATTAGTCTGATTGTCAACATCTACACGACTGATACCAGTATAAGTAGCCTCATTAACAAGCTTAAGGTTAAATATATAACGCTTCTCATCATAATCAAGAGCAAACTTTGTTGTATAAACTTCACCATCTTCAGGAAGAACTAATGGCATAGCAGTAAACTCATTGTTATTATAAATATCAACTCCAGCATAGAACAATATATTTTCAACCTGTGATTCGTCAAGTGCTACATATCCGTTAGCATCAAATGGGAAACCTCCATTAACCTCATCATAGCCTTCAACAGTATATGAAATAGATGTTCTCATAGCCTTCCATTCTACACTTTCAAGAAGAGAGGCATCCTCTATTCCAAGTGCTTCCATTGCAGCTGTAAGATCTACTGCTGTTGATGTTATATCGTCCTCAACCAAAGGAAGAAGTACATCTTGAGTACCTACAATGGCATACTCTGTAATCTCATCCACAAATTCCACCGTATAATTGATAGTATAATAATAGCCGTTATTAACATTTACAAGGAACAATTTACCTGTATATGTTGTACCAGCAGGATCTTTTCCTGGATAATGTCCCCAATTAAAATTACCTGCATTATAAGCCTCAAAGAATATACCGTATTCATTACCAGTATTCCAGACATCTCTATAACCCTCTTTTGTCAACCAATAACCTGGTGCACCAGCTGAATAACTATTTGTAAACACCAATTCATCTGAATCCTCAGCTGGTTGGTCATAAACATAGAATGTCAAATTAGTGGAACCAGTAAGTTCTGCTATTTTATCCAAATCAACAGAAAGAGTACCTATACCATAATCATTATAATTTGCAATTGCTTGAATCAAAATATCCTCAGAGCCAACCTCAACAAGATTTTCAACTTCAGCAACTTCCGGAATATTAATTGTCACCTTTATTTCATAAAGCTTTTCTCCATAAACCAAATAGAGTGAACCTGTACAAACTTCATCTCCTGTACCCTGGAAGAAATTTGGCATGTGACCTATATCTATAGTAGATGTTGAATAATCAAAACAAATAAACCATGCAGGATTTGTACCATAGTATGTAACATTTACACCTTCTTGATTCATCCAGAAACCAGGATTAGGGTCAGCAGACCAATTATCATCAATACCACCATCAGGATTAACAGCCATAAATACCATCTCTTCAGCTCCGCAACCAAGAAGTTCTGCTATAGCAGCTACATCAATAGAGCTTGAAGTTATACCAAATCCCAAATCCTTATCGCGTTCCAACGTCAAAACAGTTTCACCCACTTTCTCATACTCCTCAGGCTTTACAACAGCTGGTTCCACCACCTTCACCGTAAGATTTATCTGGTGAGCCTTGTCGCCATATATCACATACAGAACAGTAGTGAACATGTTACCAGTCTCTACATTACCCGGATAAACAGAAGCCACAAGAGATTCACTTTCCTCATCAAACCATACATCAGAAACGCTCCACAAGTCGCCCAAATCAGATGTAGTAGCCGTAGCCACATTTGTGTCTTCATCGCCTACATAAAAATAGAATTCATTATCCTGAGTGTACTTCATCAATGTATCAGTCTTGCAGTCGCCCTCTGTTGCAGCCTCGTCAAAATTCCAAGCCATAACCATCTGCTCGATAACCGGAGATATTTCAGATGGCTCAACACCTGCCAAAGCCACGATGTCGGCGATATTCACACTAAAATCAGCACCTACACGGTATGTGATTTCAGCAGTCACATCTGTTGAACCAATGACATTAAGCTTTGAAATGGCATTTGTAGGTTCAGGCAATTCTATTGGTTTCTTAACTGCAAGTTCAATATTGAATGTAACAGTATTTTCACCATTTTTCAAATAAATGGTAGTGGTATAAGTAGTACCACCCACACATCTTCCAGGGAACTGACCTAAGCTATAAACAAACTCATCTGCATCTACATCAGTTGCAAGCTGAGTATAAAAATACGACTTATAGTCTGTTGAAATATCATTGCCCCATGGCACAACAGAACCACCGGCAGCATGCCAGAATCCGCCTACACCACCTTGTGTATTCCAATTTGACAAGGTCTGTGTAGAGTCATTACACCAAAACATAGAAGTACTTTCTGCAGAATTTTGGTTGACAACGGCATCTATAGCCTCCTGCATTGCCGCAGCAGATTCATATCCGGCAGCCTTTGCCACTTCTTCATAACTGAGTTTCACATCCACTACAGAATAGTCTACAGTCGGATATTGTTCACCCTTCACGTCAAAACTGGTTTGAGCTGACATTCTCGCAAATCCAGAGAACATCGTTACCAGCAACATACTTAGATAAGTAAATGTTTTTCTCATAAAAGATAAGTTTTTAAAATGTTATTAGTCGTTGTAAAGGTATATAAAAATTTTAAACCATTGCAAATATTTTCTCTTTTTTTTCAAACAGCCTCATTTTTATATTATAAAAATAAATTTTTTATGCCATTAGAACACGAATATATTACAAAGCCAATGGCTTTTCATATATTTTATCACACATCAGCTGAAGACATATACATTTAAGGAATAACAAACAAACTCACAATAATACATATATTGCTTTATCAATATACTCTTTAAGTGAGATAAACATACAACACCTTCTCATATCAAACCCGTATTGAATGAAATATCAGAACAAAAGACACATATCCCATCCTTACAATTAAACTATATAAAAGAATATCGACTACTATTCCTAAAGATATCGATTATATAATCTCCAGCCCCGATGCCACACAATCCAAAATGGTGCAGATATCACTTCTTCAGGATATCTTAATAAAAAACGGAGATTACGTTTCTGTCTCCGTACAAAACGCAACAAGAGACTTTCGTTCTGTCGGTGTATGCCATTATATTGTCCAAAATTACCTGACATCATAATCTCATGCAAAAGGAAGTCTCCGCCCCTCATATCCATAGGAACAATCATATACTTCTCTTCTAAACCAAACACTTCATGAAGCACATACATCATGTCAGAACAGAATCGAATCAAACCCAGACGAGACAAAGTATGACATATATTTTTCTTGCTTTCAAAACTCCATTGTTGCTCCCTCACCACATAGTAATAGTCAAGACATTGGCGCAAACCTATTCCTTCATCAAACAAATGGCGATAGATATGCACCAAAATAAACACTGCATTGAAAGCATTTGTCGGCACATAAAAAGTTCCATCAAATGATAATTTCATGAAATCACGTTGTTCTGCAAACCATTTCTGCAAACGATTGTTTCTGAAAGGAGAATAAAACCATGATATACGATAATGAAGCTCTACTTCCACTCTGTTATGGTCATTCAAAGGCACGAAGGCAACTCTGCCTCCGGCAATCCGTTCTGTCGCCATCTCTACATGAGCATGATGATATACCACTTCTGCATCTTCGTATACTTTGCGTGCATATCCGACCACATATTTAATATATGACGGTGTTATCTTCATACCTTTCCCTTTTTCCTGAAGTAACAGAACATCAATATCACCACTCTGCCTTCTCAAAGGATTGGGGTACAGCGAAGCTATGCCCTGCCCTTTCAGAATGCAGCCACAGAACCCAGCTTCCTGCAACAAGACTGTAATCTCTCCACATTTCAAATTCAGCCACCTGTTACGCTGCTCAATTCTACCGGCAAGCAAAGCCCAGCGTGTTCTCACATCTTTGGGAGGACACTGAATGTCTGGCAGTCTTTCTATACCAGAAGCACATATTCCTATCAAAGCCTGCCGCTTTGCCATATCCATCAAATAAAGCCATTCTGCATAAGTCGGCACCTCAGTGAACATATCTCTTTTCTCCAGTGCTATCTGAAGAAGTTGAAAAAATTTATCCATACATATAATAAATAAAACTGATAGAGCTATAAAAGATTACAAAGAGATATCTGCAAGAAAGCAAAATCCGGAAGGTTATGAACGTGTATCAGCTATAACGACAGCTGATACCGTCATAACCCCACCCTTATACTATAGTTCATTATTTTTCAAATAAACCTTCAAGCGACGGGGAATACCATACCGCCGTCTTATCTTTCCCTACGGAATAGATAAAAAACGCCTTAAGTTCCTTATGATGTTCAAGCACCTTCTTCGCTCCGTCAAGCCCCAATACCATAAAGGAAGTAGCATATGCATCAGCTACAGCACAATCGTCTGCAATCACCGTTGAAGACAAGATACTATGCTGTACAGGATAACCTGTACGAGGGTCGATTGTATGAGCATATCTTTTATTATCCTTTATATAAAAATTACGATAATTGCCCGATGTAGCCATTGAAGCGTCAGTAATTCTTAATATCTGCTCTATATCATTCTGCATACACAGAGAATCATCCTCTGGCTTGGTTATACCTATCTTCCAGAACATACCATGAGGATTGCATCCTCTCACTCTTACTTCTCCTCCAATCTCCACCATATAATTTTTTATACCTTTGCCTTCAAGAAACTCTCCGACGGCATCCACTCCATAACCTTTTGCTATGGCACTGCAATCAAGCATGCTCTGAGGAGTTTCCTTTATCACATGTCCGTCCTTCAGGCTTACCTTTCCCATACCCACAGCACCTTTAAGGCTATCTATCAGTGCATCATTCACCTCTTCACTATTCTTGAATCCAAACCCCCATGCATTTACCAAAGGAGCTACCGTTATATCAAAAGCTCCATCCGTCTCTTCCGATATAGTCTGCGCAAGAGTGAAAACTTTTATAAAATGTTCATCCACCACTATATCCTGATTATTGTTTACCGCTGTGATGACAGAATGTTTATTAAAAGGAGACAATGAACTATCCACGTCATTCAACACCTTCAACACGCTATCACCCAAATCGGCATCATATTCATAAGTAATGTGATAAATAGTACCGAATATGGTTCCTTCACATCTTTGCATCATTTTTTGCGCCCATGCTGTACCTATGACATTCTTCTCCGTCGGACTTCCCGCTGAGTTTGTACGTGCCACATATACAGTACCTATGCACAAAAGAATAACAAAAGGAATATGCCACCATTTACGTCTATATCCCTTCTCCGATTTTTCGTTGTTCTGTTCCATTAACTAAAAGTTATTATCAAGTTATATTCATATATATTCCACCACAGCAGACATGCCGAGCGGCGAACCTCACGAGTTAAGATGTTCTGCAAGAACTTTTATGCCGATAAGAATAAGAATCCCTCCTCCGACAAGCCCCGTAGGAAGCTTGAATTTCTTACCTGTATACAGCCCTGCCATATACCCCACATACGACATTATCACAGAAACAAGTCCTATTATCAATATCGGCTGCAAAATGGAACCAAGCGTATTCATCCCCATGCAGACAAAAGAGACGCCAACGGCCAATGCGTCAATACTGGTCGCTACAGCCAATGTCATCACAACAAATATTCGGCGGGGATTGAATGTACGCTCTTTTTCAGGATGCAAATCATCCCATATCATTTTGCCTCCAATGCCGGCAAGAAGTGCAAAAGCAATCCAATGGTCAAAACTTTCAATGTATTTACCAAGTACCACCACACTCGCCCAACCGACAATCGGCATGAAGGCTTGAAATATTCCAAACATGAAAGCCATCAATGTGATACATTTATAGTCTGCTTTCTTCAACATCATTCCCGTTGCAAAACAAACGGTAAAACAATCCATTGCCAGAGCCAGCCCGAGAAGAAGACTTTCTATTATCGTCAGCATGTCATTTTCCAATTATCTGTTTTCATAATAATATGCAGGGAATATACAACAAGATGAAGCAGGTATTAACCATACAGCATACCAAACAGGTATTTGCGGATTACACTACATTCCGCCGCCATTATTCTCCTTCCTCATTTTGGACATTCCCTTTTCCGTCTGAAACAACATCCCGAATCTCCACATTGACAGGAGTTACACCTATTTTACCTTTTTTCTTGCCCCAGTTCAGGTCAAAGATAAGATTGTAAGTACCTCCCCATACAGTCCCTCCGGTGGTAGTGCCGTAGCCGGGAATATAATAAGGCTTGGCATACAGACTTTCCTTTGTGTTCATTTCGCTTTTGAACCTGATACTCCATCCCATGTGGAGGTTGCGCCAAACCTTGACTTGAACTCCGGCAACCACTTCAATCCACTGGCTTGTAGTATTTATTCCGTCAAAACCAAAAGGTTCCGCCCCTCCATATATAGGGTCTCTCATGTCCGGTCCGGAGATATCATAACTGAAATTTGACACCCCATAACGAAATCCCACGAACAATCTGTTATCCTGAAACTTGTCTTTCAACAAATTGAAATCACACCCTATTCTCAGATATGGCGCCGAAGTCTTATACATAATATAAGTATTCAGATCTGTCTTGTCACATACTCCATATCCAGCCTCCACTATAGGGAAATAGGTGTTTTTAAGATTAAGCCTCAACGCAGCCTCTATATTTCCATAGTCGGAAAAAGCATACATTAACGGTCCGAATACATCCGCCGAAAGAGTGAAGCCCTGAAACAGCAGGAGTTTGGGTTTCTCTACCTCCACAGCCACATACTTTGTCGGCTTCTGAGGTTCTTCAGGGTTGGCACTCTGCGCCAACGCTTCTGTGCAACAGCAACAGACAAAAATCACGACAATAAATGCCGCACTCTTATTCCGCAACACCATTGAAATATATTCTGATATTTTCATTACCGTCATAATTTACAGTCGGATTAGCTATTTCAACATGATCTATTCCCGCCTCCGTAGATGTGACTCCTGTCAAAGTATGAAAACGATAAGCCCCACATTCAGGCAGATCCACATGCGGATAACTGTCATGCATAATTCTTATAGTGTCGGATGAACTTATCTCCGAATAGCTGAAGATAAGTGTGTCACATTTCTGAAAATAACCAAGACCGACCTCTATGTTTCCACGCGAAACAGCTTTATTCACAAGCACCGTATCACGTCGTGTCTCACTAATGGTTTCCGTATATCCCAGCTCTATCAGTGCATCGTCTCTCCACTCTGTCACGACAGTCTGTTCACCCAGTTTCCTGTATGTATATACCACTTTTGTTCCCGGAAGAAGTGTTTTTACCGTAATCTCTCCAGCATAACTAATAGGAGTCCCTTCACTATCATAAAAATAGAAATTACATCCCACGAAGTTTTCCAAAGGACAATTGTTGGATGAACAGGATACAAGCCAGACCGAGCCCGAAACAGATATACTGAACAGGGCTGCATAAACTACAGCCCTGCGGATATATTTCTGAAGAACAATCATTCTCAAACGTTTTATCGTTAACCTTCATCAGACGGTCTTTTCCACCTGATACTTATTCCTCTCCTGAGAATTGCGACTGACAAGCTCTGCTACAAACCCACCGACAAAAAGCTGTGTTCCAAGAATCATCATCGTAAGAGCTATATAAAAATACGGGGAATCTGTCACAAGAGTATAGTCACCCCCATTATACAGTGCAATGAGCTTAAGTACTCCGACACATACAGCAGCCACAAGACCGATAATGAACATCAATGTGCCCACAAGTCCGAACACATGCATCGGCTGCACCCCATATGTAGAAAGGAACCACAACGAAAGCAAATCGAGATAACCGTTCACGAAACGGTCGAGTCCGAATTTCGTGTGTCCGTATTTCCTTGCCTGATGATGCACCACCTTCTCCCCTATTTTTCTATAACCTGCATTCTTGGCAAGATAAGGGATATATCTGTGCATGTCGCCATACACTTCAATATTCTTCACCACTTCTTTCTTATAAGCCTTCAGCCCACAGTTAAAATCATGCAGATTATGTATACCTGAAACCTTCCGTGCCGTAGCGTTGAACAATTTGGTCGGTATAGTCTTTGAAAGCGGATCATATCTTTTTTGCTTATATCCGCTGACGAGGTCATAACCGTCCTCAGTAATCATACGGTAAAGTTCAGGAATTTCATCCGGGCTGTCCTGCAGGTCAGCATCCATCGTGATAACCACATCGCCTTCCGCACGTTCAAATCCATGAAACAAAGCCGGACTCTTTCCATAATTACGGCGGAACTTTATACCATGTACCTCCGGATTCTCACTACCCAAATGCTCTATGACCTCCCACGAGCGGTCTGTGGATCCATCATTCACAAATATTATTTCATAACTGAATCGATGCTGCTCCATCACACGTTTAATCCATGCATGAAGCTCCGGAAGTGATTCTTCCTCATTATATAATGGTATGACAACAGATATATCCATTTTATTAATTTATTATTAGTTGACAAGCAATATTGCGCTAAATCTGTTTACTATTCAAAAAAATGCTCTCCACACTGTCACAAAAAAGACCAATTATGTCTACGACACAGCTACTGTTCTGTTTTTCCAGATATTTTCCTATCAATACTTTTTGCTCTCAATGCCGCGACAAAAGCCGTAGGCACACTCAAGATAAACGTAGTGAATATATTCTGATTAAACAACATCAGAGCAATATCCAGAGGAGACAGTTTTGCCATGTCATCAAGGCTATCTTTAATTATATTCAGCGTATCCGACAATCCCATCTGCTCATACAGTCTTCTTGTCTCTCCATCTTCAAATACAGAATAAAACTGTCCCAGCAATGATCCATCGTCAAAATAAGCAAAATAGATATATTCGGCAGCACCTGTAAACAGGCTGGCATATACGAACATCATCAAAGAGAACATCCACGCAGAAAAGAATGGTAGCTTTTCCCCCGGTTCCAGATGCTGCTTATAACGCCACGCAAAATAGAATGCCACAAAAGGTAATATACAGATGCTTACACATGCCACAAACATGAACAACGCATTCATATTGCATATACCATACACATAAAGTGCAAAGACAACTACCCATGCAATTCCTAAAAACGTACCATATTCCATTGCGTATGCCCTTGAAGGCATACTTGGCTTTTTTTCTGTCATTTCCGTCAATGTATTTTTAACATGGCAAAGTTATACCTTTATTCCGATATTTCACAATTATTTATGTACTTTGTCCGCATTCTTATTTATAAAATCTTTCCAGGAAGAAAATGAATGTTCGGCAACAGGCCTTCCCATCTGTATGAAGTGGCAGTATGCAGCCCCAAGCGCGTCAGTGGCATCCATCTGTTCGTTCATCGACTCTTCCGGTATCTTCAACATCCTTTTCAGCATACCGGCAACCTGCTCTTTGGATGCAGCTCCATTGCCAGTTATGGCTACTTTTATTTTTCTCGGCTCATATTCCGTAATGGGAAGATCGCGTTCTATCGCAGCAGCTATAGCGACCCCTTGTGCCCGTCCGAGTTTCAGCATCGACTGCACATTCTTCCCGAAAAACGGAGCTTCAATCGCAAGCTCGTCAGGATGATAGGAATCAATGATATTTGTCACACGCTCGAATATACGTCCCAAACGAAGATAATGGTCGGCATATTTGTGCAGCTCTATCACTCCCATAGCTATCATCTCGGCTTTGTTTCCTGTCACCCTCAAAAGACCATAGCCCATCACATTGGTCCCAGGATCTATCCCGAGGATTATTTTTTCCTGCTTAATTCTGTTCATTCCGCCAAAGGTCATCCTACAATAACCTCCATCAAGGTAGGAAATCCTACAACCTTGTTTTTGAATGCCTTAAGCATATTCTCATTGAGTGAGGCTCCCACAGAGGCATACCATTTATGAAGAGAGGATGAGTCTTCTGTTTCAAATTGCACTGAAAAACATTCCGACTCCTCATCTTTATGACTTATAATCCTTGTCAGACGTGGATTTTTCAGTTCTCCCGACTTGACAGCTGCAGGAATGTACATTTCGTTCATAAATATCACAAAATTTCGGGCATCATCATTGCTCACATGAAAAGTGGTATTGTATATAAGCATATCTATATATTGTTTTATCTGATTTGACTGCAAAATTAGATAAAAACAATGATTCTTTGCACTGTTAAGATAAAGATTTTGGATTCTTCACTATTTTCAAGTGTGGACATTCTGGTATGCCACGATTGATTTGGACAGACCTTGTTGGATGCACCTAATTGAACTATCAGCAATCTTCCAAATTAACATTTGAAACACTTATTCACAATTAACATAAATCAAATATTTAGCGTAAAATATTATGAATCAAACACATATATAACTAAACAAACATTATCAAATTCAGGCTTAAAACAGAGCAACTCGAACTAAAGTACAAAATACTGATAATCAATATATTAATATATTTTATTCAAAATATGCCACTTTTTTTCACTAAGTCTCATTCTTGTTTGTTTTTTTGCCCCAAAGAGATTTTTACACATTTATTAACATTGTCATCAACCGCATCATTTTACATGTCAAAAACGGTGTTTTCTTACCCAATTCGCAGTGAAAAAAAATTTTCAGCGCACTGAAAAAATTTTTTCACTGCACTATTTTTATTTTTTCACCACACTGTTTTTTTGAGTGGAGTATCTTATTTTTCTCAGAAATTACCTATTTTAACATAATAAATACAAATACATAGCCTCAACATTAAACATAATTTTACAAATACAAATTATTCCATATAGTTCAAAAAAATAGGACTTTTTCTGAAAAATATTTTCTTCGACTGCAAATACGTGATTCTGTCGCATTTGAATTTTAACATTTCAAAAAATTCCCCAAAGCTCTTTTTTGAGGATTGAGAACAATATTGGACAACAGATTTCAGGCATAACATTTTCATCCAATCCAACAAGCTAACGGGATATTCTGCTTAAATATCCGGCAACATCGATATATGCACACACTCTCGCAAATATGGAGGGTACAGTTGGCAAGACCTATTATGCCCACATATACAGATTCAGCATGTGTACAATAAAAGTAAAAATAGAGTTTATTATCTTATGAGAATCATAGTCAAAAACGTGTGTTATTGAAATTGGTGTTTTACTCTTTTTTTTGCAATCCAATACAACATACAGCTGATATAATCAGATATATTCCTGAACAATTTGTACCTTTGTGGTCATCTAATATAGACATTGTATATGGAGCGCAAATTACCGAGCCAAATCAAAACCGTTCTTGCAAAGAAGAATAAGAGCTACAAATGGCTCTTGGAACAATCGAATAAAAATTCCACTGTAAATCCCCAATAATCTACCAAAGCAAAACAGTCGGAATGACCTTTTCAAAATAACATATCAGACAATCATACACATAAAAAATCCGAAATGAAATCCTTCCTCCATATAGTTGCACAAGACCTCTATCAGACTCTCAACGGGAATTTTCAGGGAGTCACAATTATCTTTCCGAACAAAAGGGCAAGCATATTCTTTAACAGACATATTGCAGAACTGTCTGACCGTCCGATATGGACACCATCATATATGACTATCAGTGAACTGTTTGCATCATTCAGCCGAAGAAATATTGCCGATCCCATATTGCTGATATGCTATCTGTATAAAGCCTTCGTCAAAGTGACAGGGAGTGAGGAACCTCTCGACAAGTTCTATTCATGGGGGGAAATGATGCTCAACGACTTTGAGGATATAGACAATAATCTTGCACATGCCAGCAAACTTTTCGAGAACATTGAGGACTTGGAAGAAATGACGGACTATGAATTCCTGCAACCGGAGCAGATTGAAACCATAAAAAGATTCTTCACTAACTTCAACCCACAGTCCACCACCAAACTAAAGGAAAAATTTCTGCATGTATGGAATGTACTTAACGACATTTATGAAGAATTCCGACACCAGCTTACAGAAGCGAACTATGCTTATGAGGGGATGATGAAAAGAGAGGTTGTGGAAATGTTGGCAACACCAAAGCCCCATGGACAGAAAGCACCAACAGATTTGCTACACTCACACACTTATGTCGTAGTAGGATTTAATGTACTCAACGAAACAGAAAAGGCTTTGTTCAGATATTTGAGAGAAGAGAGAAGAACATTATTCTACTGGGACTATGACGAATCGTATACAGGCATTGCCGACGGCAGAGCTTCAAAAACCGTATATGAGGCAGGACAATTCATTCTGGAAAACATACGTACATTCGGAAACAAACTCGACGGAAAAGATTGCTACAGCAATTTCAAGACTCACAAAAAAATATCTTTTATTGCTTCGCCTACAGAAAATGCCCAAACACGTTATGTAGCCGATTGGCTCAGACAAACTCTGAACTCTGATGAGCCACTGAACAACACAGCTGTTGTATTATGCAATGAAAACATTCTACAGCCTGTACTGCATTCTATCCCACCCACCTTTGCGGAATGTAGCGGCAACGAATATGAAGACAAGGGGAAAATTCTGCTCAATGTCACCATGGGATATCCTATGTCTGAAACTCCCATAAGCAACTATATTCAAGCATTGCTCGATTTACAAACAAAGGGAAAGGCAGGCAAAGGGATATGGAGATATGCTCAAGTGGCAAATATCCTGAAGCATCCGTATACGCTGCGTATGGCAGGAGAAGACACTATCACACTGCTGAAAGAACTGAAACAGAATAACATTGTATTTCCCGCAGAACAGCTATTCAGGGACAATGAATACCTGAAAAATGTCTTCACAGAACAACGAACCAATCATGATTTGCTTGATTACCTTGCAAACATCATAAAAGCTATCGGAATAAGCTACAAGAAAGAGGACAACCGCAACTTTCTCGTACAGCTTTATATAGAGTCGCTGTTCAATGCCTATTCAATGATCAACCGCCTGAATATTATATACGAAACCGGGATGCTCACAGTCCTTCCAGAAACATTGAGTCGTCTGCTACGCCAGATAATCAATGAAAAATCTATACCTTTCCATGGAGAGCCAGCAATCGGATTACAAGTTATGGGAGTGCTGGAAACACGAAATCTGGATTTCCGCAATCTCATCATGCTTTCCGTAAACGAAGGACAACTCCCCAAGTCTGACCATAGGGCTTCCTTCATACCATACAGTCTGCGCGAAGCTCATGGCATGACAACAATGGAAAAACAGAATAGCCTGTATGCCTATTATTTCTACCGACTCATACAAAGAGCTGAAAATGTAAGCCTAATCTACAATAACACTTATGACGGACTGAGCAAGGGAGAAATGTCACGCTTTATGATGCAGATGCTTGTCGAGGCAGACAAGCTGATGGTTCCCAAACAAAAAATAGAACTGAAATCACTCTATGCAGCAAATGATTCTGTCATTCTCAAAAATTATCGCATTCAGAAGTCAGATGCAGTAATGGAACTGCTCCAACAACGTTTCGACCTTGCACGGGAGGATGAATACAGACACCGGCACAACGGAAAAGGAATGCTGCTGACACCTTCAGCCATCAATTGCTATATAAACTGTGGGATACAGTTCTATTTCAAATATGTAGCAGGAATGAGGATTGACGATGAAGTGACAGAGGAAGTCGACAATGCCATGTTCGGCACCATATTCCATGCTTGTATGGAAAAAATATATGGTGCAAACACAGGACGTACTTTGCAAAGCAACACACTGAAAGAGTGGGCAAAAGATACGGAAATGATAGGAAGGCTGGTGGACGAAGCATTCGCCAAAGAATTTTTCAGAATAAAAACAGGCAAGTCTGATAATTTGATACAAAATTACAAGCCTCGCTATAACGGAGAACAGCTATTGAACAGGCATGTAATTATCAGCTATATAAAAAATCAGCTGATTTATGATGCCCAACTTTGTCCACTCACTATTCTTGGTGTAGAAACGGAAAGATATATGGAAATATGTACCGATTCCGATCATCCGATCAACATAAGAATCGGGGGAATCATAGACAGATATGACAAAATAACGACTGCAAACGGAGAAGTCTTACGTATTGTAGACTACAAGACAAGTTCAATTGTACAAAAAGCAAAAAATGTGCACGAGCTGTTTGACTCCTCATCCCCCAATAGGGCATATCACATTCTACAGGCATTCTATTATTCCGATGTAATGACTGATACAGAGCATCATCCCATAGCTCCTTCACTCATGTATGTGAAGCAGGCAAAAAGAAACAGCGATGTCGTTGTCAGAATAGGCAATGAAGAAATCACAGATTTTGCGGCACAATGTAAACAGGAATATCATAAACTGTTGACAGACACTGTCAGTGAGATTTTCAATCCTGATATACCTTTTGTCCAAGCGCAAACGGAAAATCACTGTAAGTTCTGTGACTTCAAGGCCTTTTGTGAAAAATAGAAAAAGAATTTACCTGCTGAGCTATTTTACTTGCCTATTCAATGAAGGATTAAGATACTGTCCTTTACCACAAGTGAACCACCCATACTGTACAGCATGTTTAGGACATACATGATAACACCTCAGACATCCGGCGCAGTCATCATGCCATTCCGGTTTATTTTTATCAGTAAAAGAAATATTATGTAAAGGACAAGCACTGACACACTTTCCGCAAGAGACACATTTGTCGGTATATCTGAAAGGTTTAGGAGACATCAGAAAACGATTGAAGAAAGGACGTACAACATGACTCTTCAGCCAAGGAAAAGCACCAGGCAGAGTATCGAAGAAATCTTCCTTCTTCTGTCTGACAGCAGTTGTTGCTTGCTTCATACGTTCTTCAGCCACAGCAAGTTTCATACGTTCTTTATCTTTGGAGTCTACATCAAAACCAGGAAGAGAAATGTAAGATTCCGGCATTTGCAACTCAAATCCCAAGCTGCAATGCCATCCTTTGCCTTCGATTAAGCGGACGAAGATTTCTTTTGTCATGCCAGTATCATCTCCACATGTACACATATAATACACATATCCGACGTTGTCAACAGATAAACGGCGGATAAAATTCTCAACGAACAACGGAACACCCCAAGCATAACAAGGAAATACGAAGCCGAGACATTCACCTTCACGCAGCGTAAATTTCATGCTTCCACAAAGTTCATCTGGCATGAATTTCAGTTCATCACCAATCTTGGCGGCGAGTTCACGTGCCGCCCACTCGGAATTACCGGTACCGGAAAAATAAAAAATCATATTACAGCCACTGTCGTTTCTTGAAATATATCCATGAAAGAATTGTGGTGACCACTGATGCACATATAGCTACAGGAAATCCCCACCATACATTTTCCATGCCGTTCAAAAGGTTCATGCCGAAAAGACTGGCAATAAGTGTAGGAAACATGATAAGCATGTTCAAGGAAGTAAGCAGTCGCATCACAGTATTCATATTATTATTAATGATATTCGCATACGTATCCATTGTGGAGTTCAAAATATTAATGTATATGGCAGTGGTCTCACGTGCCTGATTCATTTCAATATTTACATCCTCGATAAGTTCAGCATCAAGTTCATCTACCGGCAAACGGAACTTCAGCTTCGACAACAGGGTTTCATTGCCACGGATTGAAGTGGCAAAATAAGTCAGGCTGTCCTGAAGCCGCGAAAGACTGACCAAATCCTTATTATCAATCTGACGGTCAAGATTGCGCTTTGCCTTCTCTATTATTCCATTGACCTGCTTAAGGTATTTCAAATACCATACTGATGCCGAAAGGAACATGCGGAACACCAAATCAGCTGCATCAGCAAAACCTTCAGCACGCCTCATCTGATGATTAACAAAATCCATCATCATACGGGTTTCCTGATGACAGATTGTAATAATCTTATTGTTCTTAATGACAATACCAAGAGGAATTGTTGTGTAAGGAGAGCGGGAGGATACACTCTTTAGATGTGGTATACGAAGGATAATCATCAACCAACCTTCATCGTAATCATAACGTGCTCTCTCATCGGCATCCGCCACGTCCGACAGGAAATAATCGGGCATATGAAGTTCATTTTCAAGAAATCTCACATCATCTTCTACAGGACATGTAACCTGTACCCAGCACCCCGGCTGCCATGAATCCATCTGCCGTATGCCTCCACTAAAATCCCAGAATGTTCGCATTGATCTGAATCTTTACTTATTAAACAATAAAAAATAATAAGAGGGGGTAAAGATTCAGACGCTTATTTCAAAAGCAATGAATCTCTATCCTAACTTTTCATTACTATTCGCCGGATAATCGTCCATTTAATTATTTTTTTGATTTGCGACTGCAAAGGTAAATAAAAAAATTGTTTCACCGCACATACTTTGTGAAAAAACATGACTTGACAGAAAAGGAACAGGAGAGTTGCTCATTAATGTACTTTATGACATTTTTCCTCTTCAGCATGATTCCATACCGCATCAGCACTGCATATTTGAAAAAGCAGCGTAGTACACTGGGGATTTAAGGCTGTTTATGCCTATAAGAGCGGCAGAACAGTTTCTATAAGACCAATGGCGGAAAACGCGGGTCGAGATGCTCCAAACATCTGTAAGACGAAAAAAAACGTACAAGATTGCCTGATTTTTCAGGAAACCCTCTTGAACAGAAGCGGCATATATATATATTGAGTAGAACAAATTGAGAAAAATCATGAAGAAACAAATTTATTTCAACAAAAAGTATTTTTCAAACATAAATTCATAATAAAAAGAGTAAATTTGCCACAGTTAACAAAACGAACATACAAACTAATACACTAAAAAAATGGCTATCAAAAAAAAGACCATGCTTGCAGCACTATTTTCAGCTGTAACATTCTTGCCAACCTCAGCAAAGAGTCTTGTATTAACTCTTGCAGATGGCAGTGAAGTATATTATCTTCTTGGAGGAGAAACTAATCCCATGATGAAGTTTATCGATGGAGCTGTATATATAAATGCAGACGAGTATTCATTCAGCGGAATAGAGAAATTCTGCATTTCACAGACCGATGATCCCAATGGAATTGAAACTACCGCATCTGAAAAGAATGGTATCAGCATCCAAAAAGGAGCTATATACATGAAAACCGCCGCAAAAGCAGAAGGAATAAGCATATATGCTGCAAATGGTAGCAAAATAGACACTAAAATCGAGAAATCGGGAGATATCGTGACTGTCAGTACTGTATCCATTCCCAAAGGCATATACATTATCAAAGCAGGTGATTCATCTGTAAAATTCATTAAACACTAAAAGATTACATGAAAAGGACTATTATACTTTCAACATTCGCCTTATTATCAGCCTCACATATACAGGCGCAGGATGTATTGTACGGAAAAAATACAGATCGCTTCAAAGAAAATACTGTAATAGACATATCCAGCTATGACTCTATTGAGTTCAAAAAGATGCAGATGACAATGTACAAGACTAATGAATCTGGTAACACGGTGAAGATTCCAAGAACATATGCTTCTGCAATAGATTATTATTCATTTACAGATCCGGGGCGTATCATCTATCGCCCGAATGAATTCAACAGCATGGACTTTACCAAAGAGACAAGCCGTTGGTGCTGGGCAAGAAGCCGGGAATCAGAACACTTCATCGTTTTCTGGGAACCTGGATTCGGGCTGGATCCGTCAAAAAGCAGCATTAAACTTGATGTAGACCTGCTACTGCAGCGTGCAGAAGTTTTATTTGACTTTTATACAGATAAACTTGGTTTTGTAATACCCGGACAATCAAAATCAACAGACAAATACAAAATTGAAATCTTTGTAAATTATAGCAATGACTGGCTTGCCACAGGTTCCGGATATGATGACAAGATTGGTGCATTGTGGTGTACTCCATGGGCTCTTGAAGCAAGTGGCGGACATACAGTAGGACATGAAATAGGTCATTCATTTCAATATTTAGTATCATGTGACCTCGGACTTACACATGGATGGAGATATGGTTTTGGTAATAACGGTGAAGGAGGATGCGCATGGTGGGAAAGCTGTGCACAATGGCAAGCTTTCAAGGTTTATCCTGAACAACAGTTCAACAACGGATATTATTCAGAGGCTATCAACTGCGCACACATGAACCTTTTGCATGAATATTGGAGATATGCAAACTACTTTATACAGGACTACTGGTGTCAGCTTCATGGCCAAAGATTTATAGGTACATTATGGCGTGAATCGACTTATCCGGAAGATCCGATAGAAACTTATCAAAGAATAACAGAAACAAGTCAAGCAGAATTTAATGACGAAATATTCAATTTTGCATGTCGTTCCGCTTCATGGGATATAGATGGAATACGCGAATACGGGAAAAACAGTATTGACGCATATTCTACGGACCTTACACGTACCGAAGACGGATGGTGGCAAGTTGACAGTGCTGATTGTCCGCAAAATTATGGATTCAACATTATCCGTGTGAATGGAGCACCTGAAGGAACTGTTGTAAAGGCAGACTTCAAGGGTATTGCAGGAGAAAAAGGCTACCGTGCATACAAGGCTGACAAAGCAGGATGGAGATATGGTTTCTGTGCTTTGAAAACCGATGGCGAACGTGTATATGGGCAAACTTACAGCAACAAAGAAGGGACTGCTGAATTTACTGTGCCAGCTGATTGCAAAATGTTGTGGTTTGTTGTAAGCGGTGCACCGACTGAGCACTGGAGACATCCGTGGGATATGGTTGACGACAACTTACAGACCGGACTCAACAATGACGAACAATGGCCATATAAAGTGAAGTTTGAAAACACCGAACGTCTCGGATACTATTCGTTTGCAGAGGACTATGAACGTAAAGACACAACAGTAGTCTACAATATAGACCTTGCATACGACAAAAGCGGATATGGTGCAACAGCTGTCACTCTTGATGTAGATCCTATATGTCAGGCTCTTGGTGTGACGGCAGACATGATAAAGCAGACGACAAAAGTAACAGGTAACGGAGCGATAAAGTTTTATAGCGTATCACCTTCCGGAACTCTCGGAACAAATTATACAGCTAATGATCTCGGACATTGGTTCAATGCAAGCGGTTCAGTTGTCAGCTATGGTAGCAGTTCATACGTATATTCAGAATTTACAGCCAACAGACTGTTGTTTGCTATAGGACAATATCCGGCAAGATTGAAAGTAGGCAATACTTACACAATACGTCAGGCTCTGCAATATACACATTCTGACGGAAAGAAGTACACTGCTACTATCATATTCAATGTAACGATAGTGCAATAAACAAATTCTTACAGAATAAAAGCAGAAATAAAATCTCCGGAACATACGTTTCGGAGATTTTTTACGTTATAAGTCTATATGAGACTACAAAAGCAATATATGTCAACAGAAACAACTATTATATATAAGGAAAGAAAAAGCCTATTTTTGATATTACGGCACTATTATGCCATATCAAAATTGGCATTTCTGATACTCATGTTTTCAATTGCCACCAATATATATGCACAAAATGTGACAATACGAGGAACTGTAACAGACGAGAACAAATCGCCTGTTGAATTGGCTATGATACACATTGAAGGACAATTAGCAGGAACAACATGTAATTTGAAAGGAAAATATGAATTGACTTGCCAGTCTTCCGATTCTGTGGTTGTTGTATTCTCCATGATAGGTTATCAGACACGTAAAAGAGTGCTTAAGAATCCTTCAGACACTGTAACTCTGAATGTGATGCTGCCTTCGCTCGGGGTGGAACTTGGTGAAGTGGAAGTAAGCGACATACGCAGACAAACCGGTTCAATGACAGATGTAAGCATAAAAGACATGAAACATCTTGGCAATGCATCCGGAGGGGGGATAGAAGCTATCATAGCTACACAAGCCGGAGTAAGCACACACAATGAACTAAGTTCGCAATACAATGTCCGCGGAGGTTCATTTGACGAAAATAGCGTCTACATCAACGGCACAGAAGTGTACCGACCGTTACTCATACGATCCGGACAACAAGAAGGACTTAGTATAATCAATCCGGACATGGTGGAAAAGGTTGGATTCTCTGCTGGAGGATTTGAAGCAAAATACGGAGATAAGATGTCATCTGTATTGGATATAGAATACAAAAAAGTCAAAGGTTTTGAAGGCTCCGTATCAGCCAGCATGTTAGGTGCAAATGTATATGCTGGCTACGGAACAGACAAATTCAGCATGACTCACGGACTCCGATACAAGACAACAAGTTATCTACTCGGGACATTGGACACAAAAGGAGAATATGAACCGAAAGATTTTGACTATCAAACCTATATAAGCTGGATGCCGACAAAAAAATGGACATTTGATTTTATTGGTAACATATCTAAAAACGATTATAAGTTCGAACCATCAGACCGAACGACAAAATTCGGAACAGCTGAGGATGTGAAAGAATTCAAGGTATATTTCGATGGAAAAGAACAAGACAAGTTCCATACTTATTTCGGAAGTTTGTCTGCCACATATCACTTCAACGCAACCAATGAAGTTACTCTGAATATGTCAGCTTTCAAGACCAATGAACGAGAAACATTTGATATAAGTGGCGAATATTGGTTGAATAATGACGGGGAAGATGAAAGTCTTGGTATAGGGACATATATGGAACATGCACGTAACCGTCTTACAGCAAATGTCAAAAGCATCGGACTGAATGGCAGAAGCAGATTCACTGCACACGACATACGATATGGCATTCTATACAAATCGGAACATGTAGAAGAAACTATGCGTGAATGGGAAATGCGTGACTCTGCCGGATATTCACTTCCTCATTCAGATAGTCGATTGGACTTGATATACAATCTGTCTTCAAAAAACGAAGTTAACAGCCGCCATTTTGAGCTTTATGCACAGGACACCTACCGTCGGACATTTGACGAGGGTGAAATGGTGCTCAATTATGGCATCCGACTTTCTTACTGGAACTGGAACAAAGAATGGCTGTTCAGTCCGAGAGCTACAATGGCATTCATTCCGGCATCCAATGAAAGGCTCACGTTCAGATTCTCTACAGGACTTTATTACCAAGCTCCTTTCTATAAAGAAATAAAAGATACAGTAACTGTCAACGGCAATACATCTGTGATACTCAATGAAAATATAAAGTCACAGCGTTCCATACACTTTGTGCTTGGAGGAGAATACAGATTCAAGGTGAACAACCGTCCATTCAAAGCTACAGCCGAAATTTACTATAAAGCACTCAGCAATCTTATACCATATAACGTAGACAATGTGAGAGTCAGCTATTACGGAGAAAATATAGCAACAGGTTATGCCATGGGACTTGACATGAAAATATACGGTGAATTTGTACCAGGAACGGATTCATGGATCAGTGCAGGAATCATGAAGACCCAAGAAAAAATCAACGGTAAATTTGTACCTCGTCCAACAGATCAGAGATTGAACTTATCTGTATTTTTCAGTGATTATTTCCCTAATACAGACAAATGGAAAGTGACACTAAAGGGACATTATGCAGGAGGACTCCCGTTTGGTCCCCCTCATACAAGTAAAGACAAACAAGTATTCCGCATGTCTTCCTATCGCCGTGTAGACCTTGGAATGTCATACCGATTACTGAATAACGAAGACAGACATATCATGAACGGAATCGGTAAAAACCTACGTAATATATGGTTAGGAATTGACGCTTTCAATATTCTTGGAATCAGCAATGTCAACTCATATTATTGGGTAACGGACATCACAAACAATCAATATGCCGTACCTAATTATCTTACAGGAAGACAAATCAATGCAAGAATCCTTGTTGAATTCTAAAATAAGGAAAAGAACCGATTACAACACAAGAAATCTTCAACATTAATCTGTCCTGTTGACCTTCGAAGAAGGAACAAATAAAAGAACGTATGTAAGGGGGGGGGTAAAACCTCATTACATACGTTTTTCTTTTAGGATAATCTTAAAAAAGAAAACCACCATTCTAAAAAGTGGACCTGGGGAGAATCGAACTCCCGTCCAAACGAGGAAACCATACGCTTTCTACATGCTTATCTTTGACTGATGTTTTCGAGTGCAAGCAAGACCAAAGCCACCAACCTACACCTTATCCTTTAAACTTTCACATGAGCTGCAAGGAAAAGCTCAAGCTATTCCCGATTTTGCTGTGCCGCTTTATCAAACGCTTCGGAACAAGAGCTTTTGAGCGACATCTCGTTTCCGCCACTGTGACAGAAATAAAGCTAATCTACTATACTTCGATTAAGCAGCGAGAGCATAAGAATCGTTGCCAGATAATTCTTTGATAACTGAGATTTAAGTGGAAATTACCGACCCACTGCATGCTTACATACCATTCCGACTCGCTGTCAAATCCAGTCAAGCCCATAAAATACTATGCAAAAGTAAGCATTCTTATGAAGTAAAACAAATATGAAAGAAAAAAATATACGGGATTTATACAGAAAGTCAAACATACAGAAACAATATCTGCAAATTTTCACTTAGAAATCGTTGCAAGAAAACATAAATTGACTTCATCTTCATAAATGCCCTCAGAACAAATCATTATAGATAGTTTTTCTTTCCATACATAAAAATTTAGAAAGGGAGTACATGGCATTTTAGAAATAAAAATATTATATTTGTCCTTTATAAAAATAAGCAATATAAAAATTACTCTAACCATGAAAGAAATTAAAATCACAGAAACAGCGCAGAAAATAATCAGACGGTTATTTGCCCATAATAGCGTAAACACATTGCACAGCGATCCGGAACTTACTGCGATATTTGACAACTTTGCCTTTGACGAAAACATCAAGTATACAGAGGTTCTTGATGAAAAGACCCGAATCATGTCCATTCTTGCCTCTACAATCGGCGGGTGGGCCATGACACAGTTTAAGACAATGGTGAACACGGCACTAAACGTAGGACTAAAACCAAGAGAGATACGCGAAGTCGTTTATCAGTCTATACCATATGTAGGCTTCTCAAGAGTCATAGATTTCCTTCTTGCCATGAATGATGTCTTTGAAAATAATGACATCAAACTGCCTCTTGATGATCAAGGCACAACTGATATAAATACACGTACCGAAAAAGGGAAAGAATGGATGGTATCTATTTTCGGCAAAGAAAGTATTGAACAAATGTTCAAAGATGCTCCTCAAGGACAAGAACACATAAACAATTTCCTTGCCGGATATTGTTTTGGTGATTTTTATACGAGAAATGGTGTAACTATGCAACAAAGAGAGCTAATGACATTCTGTTTCCTTGCTTCCATGGGAGGTACAGAACCTCAAATGTGTAGCCATGCATACGGAAATAAGAATGTGGGCAACTCCAAAGAATATATGGTAGCAGCAGTTACAGCCATGATTCCTTATATAGGATTTCCGCGTGCACTCAATGCACTTACAGCTATCAACAAAGCATATTAATGCAAAAAATTCTTATATGAATTGTATCTCATAGATTCAATACAAAAGCAAGCATTGACAATTGGAAATTAAATTGCAAAAACAAAACATTGCAAACATCTTAATTTCCAATTGTCAGTTTTTCTGTAAGTTATAACCATATAAAAATGAATATATATCAGATTTTATTAATATCTCCATTAATAATAGGATGGATACTCGACTATACATTTGGTGACCCAGAACGACTCCCTCACCCTGTTGTTTGGTTTGGGAAAATTATCAGTAACGGTGAGAAAATATTAAATAAAGGTCAACACAAGAAAATCAAAGGCGGTTTATTTGCAATAGCCTGTATCTTGTCCATATATTTAATAACACACTTTTTATCGGTATACCTATTTAATGCCATTTTAAGGCTGCAATCCACATCGATATTATCCACTTTATCTATTTTACTATACATCATTATATGCTCCATATTCATTTTCTACTGTCTTGCAGGCAAAACATTGCGTCAGGAAGTCAAAATGACCTTTGAGGCTGTAGACCGAAGCACTGAAGAAGGACGTAAGCAGGTTGGCAGAATTGTCGGACGAGACACCTCAACACTTACACCACAAGAAATAAGGACAGCAGCACTTGAAACACTTGCAGAGAACCTTAGCGACGGAGTGATAGCCCCACTTTTCTGGTTATTCCTGCTTGGTGTACCAGGAATGATGGCATACAAAATGGTTAACACACTGGATTCTATGATAGGCTATCAGAATGCAAAGTACAAAGATTTCGGATGTTGGGCAGCCAAGATTGACGACTTCGCCAATTATATTCCAGCCCGTTTGACAGCTGTATTAATGATACTGGTATCATGCTTCTTACACACTGACACAAAATACAAACAAAATATAAATGACATTTCAGAAGAAAAAATATCTGCAGCCAAACAACTCAAATCGTCATTTGCTTTTCTTGCGCATTTCGGTCCACAACATGCCAGTCCAAACAGCGGTTGGCCGGAAGCCGCACTTGCCTCTATACTGAAGTGCCGCTTTGGAGGTCCGCACAACTATTTCGGAGAATATTTCTACAAACCATATATTGGTACAAACCCACGTATGCTGACAACCGCAGACATGAAGCTGTCATTGAGAATATCAACGGTAGTAGAAAGTGTAATGGTATTTGTGCTTACCACTTTCTATTTTATATATCCCTTATTAGTCAACTAAAAACAAGTATCCAAAACAAATACAAGAACCATGAAAAAAATAGGCTACCGTATTCTTGCTGCATTTATATTCTTCACCCGGCTCCCTTTCTGGCGAATAGCCAATGTGCCTAAAGAATACTATGAACGGGTTGTACCATTATGGTCAATGACCGGATGGCTTACAGGATGCGTAATGGCAGGCATATTCTGTATAACATCATTATTTCTTCCAACAAGTATAAGTATAATAGCTGCAATAATAAGTAGGATATTCATTACCGGTGCATTACATGAAGACGGATATGCTGATTTCTGTGACGGGTTTGGAGGAGGCACGTCACGTGAGCGTGTATTGGAAATAATGAAAGATTCGCATATTGGCAGCTATGGGGTCATAGGGTTGACAGTGTACTACATCCTTATATTCTCTCTTATTTCAAATCTTCCGACACATATCATACCTTATGCTTTCATATCTGCAGATGCATATTCAAAGTTTCTATGTTCTAATATAATCAATTTTCTTCCATATGCAAGAAAAGAAAACGAAGCAAAGAACAAAATAATATACAATAGAATGACAGTTCTCGACAAACTCATATCAGCCTTTTTTGGTCTATCACCTTTCTTCCTCTTTATGCGTAACTTTTCATTGCTAATCCCAATGACGGTATCTGCATTTTCTGCAATCGTTTTATTCAAAATGATGAGAAAGAAGATTCAAGGATATACGGGAGACTGCTGTGGTGCAGCGTTTGTCATTTCTGAAGCTGTATTTTACATTGCCTTGGTAGCTGTATGCCAAAGCTCCAAAGAGATTGGATTTTTTCTAATATGATTTATCCACAATCTTTTCTAATAAAAGTTCCCCGCTCCCTTTAGAGATAAAAGGAACGGGGAAATACATCTATTTTTTTTCAGTCTCTATTTCATCCGAATAATCATAATACCACCAATAAGTTTTACCAAATTGCCGGCGAGTCCGATTTATACGTTCCCTCTTATCAGACAACTCATCCTTCATCAACCTATACTCTCTCAATCCAGAAAGAAAGACGGAATCTGCATAATGCGGAATAGAATCAGAGGACGTATCATAGTTTATAAGCAAAGCTTCCTTATAGGCTTTAGGCAATGAATCGTCAAGTATGTAATAATTGCCTAACACCCGTTCAAAGGTAACCAGGTCCTTTTTAAGCAGCAAATAACAAAGATAATAATCACCCAGCGGTTGCCTGTACAATGTGTCAGCTTTTACCGCCAATTCAATATATCGGTCAAAAGTCTTTACAGACTCTCCACACCCAAACCCAAGCGAAGTGCAAATATCCTTACTGCCAAGTCTATAATGTCCTAAAGAATCGCAAACATCAAGCAAACCTTTAGTTCCATAATATTGAGGATAATCAAACAATTTCTCTCCAAGCTCCCCCCTTTCAGCAAGAGCATATGCACGAAGTTCTGTCAGACGTCTGCTTGAAGCCAATGATTTGACACCGACCTTACAAGCTCTCTCATACTCCTTGTTAATAATCAGACGCTCTGTCTTGAGTTCATAATGGTAAACATCCGTAGTACTCGGAATACTGCCTGTACATAAAATCATTACAAGCAGTATAAGAAAGTTAGGCCAAAGATTCATGCTAATTACAGAAGACGAAAAGTCTTCTGTAGTCGAACGTTTCTTTATAAACAAAACAAAAGCTGTAAAAAGCAATAAAACCAATGGAGCCAGCCAACTCCAGCTCCCCAAAGAAAAAGAATCAAAGACACTACGGTTCACATCTGTGACCATGGAAAAAAACAGGAACGACGGAAAATAACTCATCGCATACCATTTGTCAGGAAATCCCCGAAAAACAAGACATACAAGCCACTGAAGTATTTGTAATACAACAGTTATAACCAATGCCCCCAAAAGAATGGAATAAGTAGTAACTCCATTCGAAAATACAAATTGTGCCTCTGCCAATAAATCTCCCTGTATACAATATAGATACAAAAAACTAAATGACATAAACAGAAGTCCACAGGAAAAACGAATTAATCCCGTGGTCTTCTGTAATGTAGAATGATAGTAACTCACTTTCGTCTTTTCTATTACAAAATTGCGCTTATATCAACTAAAAATCAAATAAAATTACTCTTCCTTTGCTCTACGCAAAACAACAGCACTTCTTGCCGGAATATACAGTTTAAGCCATCCCTTGCCATCCTTCGCATATACCGGATCATAATTTGTGAAATGCCTTACAGAATCATCTGCCAATTCATTTCCACCAAAAATCTTAGAATCTGTATTCAAAACCACATCATAAGCACCTTGCGGTACAATGAATCCATACCCAGTATACGACTGGCTTGGACTGAAATTAAATACGAACAACAAATCTCCGCGGCTGTATGCCAATATCTGATCTCCATCATTGTGCCATACTTCAACCACCTTCGTCTTCTGAAAGTTCTTTTCTCCTCCAATCAGTTTAATCATAGCCTCATCAAAATCACCAAGATAATGATAACAAAGCTCATGGTTATCCAGAAGATTCCACTGGCGACGTGCATATTTATGACTCCAACCATTTCCTTCACGTGGAAAATCAATCCATTCAGGATGTCCGAACTCATTGCCCATAAAATTCAAATATCCTCCGTTCATGGTTGATGCAGTAAGCAAACGAATCATTTTATGAAGTGCTATACCTCTGTTTGCAGTATAATTTTCATCACCTTTCTTGAAGTGCCAATACATGTCGGCATCAATCAAGCGGAAAATAATTGTCTTGTCTCCAACAAGTGCCTGATCATGACTTTCCGCATAAGAAATAGTCTTTTCATCAGCACGTCTGTTTGTTGTCTCCCAAAACATGGAACTTGGCTTCCACTGTTCATCCGGCAATTCCTTAATTGTCTTTATCCAATAGTCAGGAATATTCATTGCCATACGATAATCAAAACCATATCCTCCATCCTTGAAAGGTGCAGCAAGTCCCGGCATTCCGGAAACCTCCTCTGCGATAGTGATAGCTTTAGGATTTACTTCATGTATAAGAATATTCGCTAAAGTCAGGTATGCTATAGCCTCATCATCTTCATGACCGTTATAATAATCTCCATATCCGCCAAAGGATTCACCAAGCCCGTGACTATAATAAAGCATTGAAGTCACACCGTCAAAACGGAAGCCGTCAAATTTAAATTCTTCGAGCCAGTATTTACAATTACTAAGCAAATAATGAATGACTTCATTCTTACCATAATCAAAACAGAGGCTATCCCATGCAGGATGCTCTCTCCTACTTCCCTGCATAAAAAATTGACAACCATCTCCTGCAAAATTGCCCAGACCCTCCATTTCATTCTTCACAGCATGAGAATGTACAATATCCATTATCACGGCAATTCCCATCTTATGGGCTTCATCAATAAGTGCCTTCAATTCCTCAGGAGTGCCAAAACGGCTTGACGGTGCAAAAAAATTCGACACATGATAACCAAAGCTACCATAGTATGGATGTTCGGCAATTGCCATTATCTGTATACAATTATATCCATCCTTTGCAATACGGGGCAGTACATTGTCCTTAAATTCAGTATATGTACCAACTTTCTCCTCATCTTGCGACATGCCTATATGGCATTCATATATAAGCAAAGGTGAAGTATTCGGCTTAAAATTTTTCTTTTTAAATACATACGGTTTTTCCGGAGCCCAAACCTGCGCTGAAAAAATCTTAGTCTGCTCATCCTGTACAACCCTTCTGCACCATGCCGGGATACGTTCACCTTCTCCACCTTCCCAATGTATCTTCAACTTATATAGGTCACCGTGCGCCAATGCTCCAGGTTTGAGATTTATCTCCCAGTTTCCATTTGCAATTCTTCTCATTTTATATTGAGGCAGCTCATTCCAGCCATTGAAATCGCCCACCACATATATTTCTGTTGCATGAGGAGCCCATTCCCTCAATGTCCATCCTTTATCAGTCTTATGCAAGCCGAAATACAAATAACCGGAAGCAAAATCAGACAATGCACATTTTCCATTGTCAGTCAGTTCGTTTATTTTATCTATCACATGCTGATGCCGACCTTTAATGGCATCCTCATAAGGTTCAAGCCATTTGTCATTCTTTACAAGTCCAATCTTAGGACTTTTCTTAGATGCAACCTTCTTTGCAGAAGCCGCTTTCTTCTCCGTTGTCTTCTTTACCATATCATCGCAACTGTTAAGCCTTTACTTTGAATATTACTTTCTGTATCTCATGCTCGTCACTGATACAAGGAGCATGACCATCCTGAGGAAAGAAAACGGCAAACATCCCCGGATATACAGTTACATACTGCTGAGCTTCTCCCTCATAGAAAGTGATATCCTTGGAGGCATCATACGATTCTTCCGGCAAATCTCTCCGAGGAGTATATCCCATAGTTTCCGGACAACTAAGAGGTATCTGCACGTCAATCATGAGATCATGAGTCTCCAAACGCGCTTCAGCCACCGTTTTTCCTTTTGCCATACAATAATTGGCAAAAAGTTCGTCACCACATATCTCGACTTTTCCTGATTCATGTGCAGAAAGGTCATTGTTTGCAATATACTCCTCTATTTTGGAAAAAAGAGAATTTAAAGAGACATATTTTCTAAAGTTTTCAAGAGTGTCTACTATCATACTATTAGCGTTTTATTATTTATTTATAAATACATAGCAAATATAAAGAAAAAAGGAATTGCAAAGAGCAATTCCCTGATTTTTTTCATAAAAAATTCTCAGCGCAACATTTTACCACATCCAAAAGCTCAGCATGTATATGTCCATTAGTTGCTACTACTTCTTGTCCTGTCATCCATTTCATACCACCAGAATTATCTGTAATCATACCTCCGGCTTGTTTTAGTATGATAGCTCCAGCAGCAACATCCCATGGATAAATAAAGCCTTCCACATAGGCATCAAACCTTCCACATGCCACGTAGCACAACTCTGCTGCTGCAGAACCAAGCCCTCTCAAACTACATGTATTACCATACAACTTCCGGACCATGTCCGTTACAAAAGCCCTGTAAGCCTCAGCATCGTAAGGAAGTCCAAGCAGCACAAGAGACTGATCTAAAGTATTTACATTAGAAACATCTATTTTACGGCCATTCACAAAAGCACAAGTATTTTTATTTGCCCAAAACAGCTCATCACGACAACATTCATACACTACCCCCATCAGTATCTCAGATTCATCCATCAGCGCAATACTGACACAATAAGGTGCATTATCATGTATGAAATTGGTGGTCCCATCAAGCGGGTCTACCACCCACCAATATCTATCCGAGTCTTTCGCTCCACTGCCCTCTTCCGCCACAAATCCTGCTTCCGGAAGAAGTTCATGCAACCGTGCAACAATTCTACGTTCTGATTCTTTGTCAACATAACTGACATAATCGTGCGAACGTTTCTGCACCACTTTATCCGCATGAAAATCCAATCGTTGATTCCGCAAAAAGGCTCCAATCTCAAGGGCGAGTGACTTTACCTGCTCTGTCAGAAAATCCAAATCAATCATAACTATCGTATTAATAAGATTTACGAAAAAAGAGATTAATTTACCACTTCTATATGTCCGCGCTTGTAATACCCTTTCCGTATTACATTGCCGTTGCGATCCTTTTCCACAAAAGCACCATCTTTCAGATCTTCCACATAGTTACCTTCAAAACGAATGCCGTCCTTATCTTCCTCAACACCTTTACCATGCTTCAGCCCGTTACGAAAAGTACCCTTGAACTTCGTTCCGTCAGACATACGCAATATACCTTCTCCATGCATCTCCCCGTCTTGCCATTCTCCATCATACACGTCACCATTGGCTGCCGTATATTTTCCTCTTCCATGTTCTTTGTCATTAATCCAATAGCCTTCATATTTAGATGCATCAGGCCAAGTATATATACCAAATCCATCCATCAACCCGTTCTTGAACTGCCCTACATATTTTCTCTTGTCCGAATACGTAAAAATTCCCTGACCAGTACGTTCGCCGTTTACGTAATCTCCCTCATATTTATCGCCGTTCTTAAACTCATATATTCCTTTTCCATGCATCACATCATCCTTCCAACTGCCAACATACTTATCACCATTGGCATAAGTATATGTGCCAAGACCATTACGCATGTCATTATCCATATCACCAGAATACATACTACCATCGCGCCAATCGAATAATCCCTTGCCACATTTCCTGTCGTTTTTCCATTGTCCCTGATAATATATGCCATTAGCCCAAATATATGTACCTTCTCCTTCACGCTTATCCTGATGCCATGAACCTACATATTTATCTCCATTATAATAGTACATTGTGCCATTACCTTCCTGGTAATCCGTATACCATAAACCATCATATTTATTATTGTTGGCAAAATAGTAAATACCCTTCCCATGCTGGTGGTCCTGATACCAGGAACCTTCATATTTCTCTCCATCAGAAAAAGTATATACTCCATAGCCCTGACGTTTCCCTTTCACATATTCTCCCTCATATACATCACCATTCTGGAAAGTTGTCTTTCCTTTTCCTTGAGGTTTTCCGCTCTCAAGCTCACCATAATAAGTAGCCTTCTCTTTAGGGAATTGATAATTGCCTATTGTCACTTTCTGAGAATATCCGTACATCACAGACGCAACAAAAAAGCAGGCAGATACAATATATTTATTCAACTTCATGTTTTTTACTTTAAAATAATACAAACTGAAAAACAATGTCGAAAACCACATCGTTCCAAACAAAGTTTTTATAATTTACAAAAATAGTAAAAGCCTGTAAGCTAAACAAATTGATTAAGTTTTATTATGGTTTTATATATCCGGGACATACTCACAAAAAAAAGGAAAGATGAAATCCTATTTTGGATTTCATCTTTCCTTTGAAGGGTGGAGGGTGGGGCTCGAACCCACGACATTCAGAACCACAATCTGACGCTCTAACCAACTGAACTACATCCACCATGTAACTTCCATCGTGTTACCCTTCCGAAAGCGAGTGCAAAGGTATACGTTTTTTACATAACAGCCAAATAAAAAAGAAGTTTTTTTTCACGACTGATAAAAAAAACAACAGTTTTATGTAGTTTTGCCTCATGACAGACACGTAAAAAGATAAAATTCCAGTGTTTCACAAAAATTACACTCTATATAAAATAAAATCAGGCGGTCATCAATTGGATTTGATGACCGCCTGACCTTAAACGTCCGTTATCCGATTATTTATATATATCCATAACATCTTGCACTATCTGCACATCTGTCAGATGATTTGAAATCATCAAATCCGACGCAACATATCGATCTACAAATTCCTTACGAAGACCGAAATTAAGAACACGCATATCAAAACGACCATAGTAGCGCGATATTTTTTCTCCAAATCCACCATCAAGAACTCCGTCTTCTAAAGTCACCACAACCGAATGGTCTTCTTTCAGACGATCCAACATCTCCATATCAAGTCCTGTCAGATAACGAGGATTTATCAAAGTTGCACTGATTCCATGTTCTGCAAGCAGTCTGTCACACACAGACTCTCCAAGACCATAAAAGTTACCAACAGCAATCACTGCAATATTTTTTCCAGTGCGAGACAACTTAAATGTATTCAGATTATCATAATCTGTATCAAAAAGCTCACTACTACGACTTTCCACTTGTAGTCCCGGTACACGAATTGCCACCGGATGCTCTTTTTGACGTATCGCCCAAGACATCATAGCAAAATACTCTTCCTTGCACGTTGGAGCCAAATACACCATGTTAGGAATATTGCTTATCAACGGAATATCAAAAAAGCCTAAATGAGTCACATCATTCATACCATATACAGACCCCCAAAACACAGGTATCACCGCAGCATTACGATTTATGCACAAATCCTGAGAGAGCTGGTCGTATGTACGCTGGACAAATGTGCTGTATACTCCCCATACAGGCTTTCCTCCTCTTGCCGCTATACCGGAAGCAAAAGCCACAGCATGCTCTTCCGCTATGCCCACATCAACAAACTGCTTACCAGCCAGTTCACGATATTCCTTCGTAAATCCCATTACAGTAGGAGTACCGGCTGTAACAACGACCAATTCCGGATTTGTCTTCATCTGGTCAAGCAGAAACCTCGCAGTCAAAGTCCCATAATTTTCTACGGAATTACGGACCTTAGGTTCGCCTGTTTCTTTATCAAACGGCATACCATAATGCCATTGTTCTTTATTTGTCTCCGCCGGCTTAAAGCCTTTGCCTTTCTGTGTAACGATATGCACTACAACCGGATGCTCTGTATCTTTCACCTTACGAAAAGCTTCGATAAGTGCTTGTACAGAATTACCTTCATCCACATAAATATAGTCAAGCCCCATCGCACGGAACAAATTACACTCAGCCTCTCCTTTAGTCTCGCGCATCATCTTCAAATTCCCATACAAGCCACCATGATTTTCAGCAATAGACATGTCGTTATCATTTACCACTATAATCATATTGCTCCCAAGCTCGCCCACATTACTCAGCCCTTCAAGTGCTTCTCCTCCACTAAGCGAACCGTCTCCGATTACGGCTATAATATTTTCAGTTCCTCCAAGCAAATCACGCCCTTTTGCCAGTCCGCAAGCCAAACTGACAGAGGTTGATGTATGTCCTATTGTGAAGAAATCATGTTCACTTTCTTTGGGATTACTATATCCCGAAACCACATCATAACATTCCGGATCCATAAACCCGTCAATACGTCCGGTCAACATTTTATGTACATAGCTCTGATGTGATACATCATATACTATTTTGTCTTTAGGTGAGTTGAAAACATAATGCAGAGCAATAGTAGCTTCAACCATTCCAAGATTAGGACCTATATGACCACCTTTATCACTCAATTTTTTCAACAGCACTTCACGTACTTCTGATGCAAGTATGCCAAGCTCTTCGCATGAAAGACACTTCAAATCTTGCGGAGACTTTATATTTTCTATATACATATTTCGATTATAAAAAGTTAATTTATCGGGAAACTTTCATCCATCATCCTAACAATCTTCTGTATTACACAGCCTTACCCATAAGGTATGCCTGTTCCATATACTTTGATGAATTTATTTCCCCTTTCTGCCACACTCCGGTTGCAGCTATCACACCTTTTTCTGTAGCATTGTCAAGGCAATCGAGAAAACCTCTCATACTTTCGAATGTACGCTCCATAAGTCCAGAATCTGCTTCAGCCATTGTGGCAATCAAATAGAAATCCTTTCCTGAAATTTCCGTATAACGTGCACAGGTTCGGTCTATCAAAGTCTTAAGCTGTGCAGAAAGAGTATAAAAATACACAGGAGTAGCAAGTACTATGGCATCTGCCTCCACCATTTTCTGCACCACAGTATTCGCATCATCTTTTTGAGGACAAGGAAGATGCAAATTAGAACATACTCCACATCCCGTACAAAACCTTATATTCATGTCGCTTAGCCGAAGCTTCTCCACCTCATGCCCCGACTCACAGGCTCCACGCATAAATTCATCACATAAAGTGTCGGAATTTCCACCTTTACGTGGACTTGAAGACAATATCAATATTTTTTTCTTACCCATAACAACATATTTTATATGTAAAAATTTTATTTCTTCTTCCATTGCAAATTTAGCGATTTCCCAAATTCTCAGTTATACCTATAATACCGAAAAAAATACCACTATCACATATACATCTTGAACTGTGTCAAGTACGTCCCATTTCATTCCGACAAAAAAAATGAAGTTTTTGAATAACCCCAAAAACTTCATTCAACAGTTTATCTCTTAGTTTGAAAATCAACAATCAGACGTCCTGCCCTTGTAAACCAATAATCAAAACGAATAAGTCAGTCCCAATGTAAGATATTCCTTAAACTGGAAAAATCCAAGATTGTCATCATAATAAGCCTTCGAGCGGCTGTCATCAAATCGCCATAATGTATATAGCTCAGATTTAATATACTTACTGAAAGCAAAAGAAAACACATTCTCAAGTTCCGACTCTGCATACTCATACGAAGTAAAGTAGTAGAAACGACATCTCCACGAAAAATTATCCAGTATTTTGACTGAAGAATTTATCTCAACCTTAGAACCGAAGTTCTGCTGAAAACCACTATGCCCTATCTGATACACAGCATGGATATTCTCATCATCTGTTCCAATGTATCTGAACTTGTACGAAAGAGGCAACAATGCCACAGACAAGCTGTTTCCATTCTTCAATGACGGCTTATAGTCCATACCGACAGAGAGATATACATCAAGAGGAGCGAGGAATTTAGAATAGATTTTTCTGTCATTCGACCTATATCCGGGCATAAATTGCGTATTGCCTTCTAAAGATACCGTATAGAACCACGATTTAGCAGCTTTGACACCCAACTTAGAATAAAGATTCAACTTGTCGTTATTAGTAAGGAACGTATGACAACTGTCACTTGTAGTTGTCACAAAACCTAAACGCATTTCGAGTTTATTGTCCCACTGTATATAACGTTGATCATTATAATTGGCCTGAAGAATAAGTGACGCGAGCATTGTTCCGTTGTTATTTCCTCCTTTATACCAGTTCTCGGAAAAATAGTTCTGCGTAAACTGCAAGGAAAAATTACCATTGGTCTTCCAGAAATTTGGACGAGTAACCTTAATGTTAATATCCACATCTTCTATTACCTCCGTTACATCCTCTATTCCCTTCACATCGTCAAGCACGGTTTCAAGATCCTTGCTGTCCTCCCCTAACCTGCCAGACTTATGTTCTATGATATTTTCATTCATATACATTCCATCATAACGACTGACTCTGACAGGGCTATTCACATACATGTCCGCAAGCGAAGTGTCAACTTCCCTACAAATGCGTTCTCGGTATGACATACCGGAAGAAGAATGAAGATTCTCTCTTTGTGATGGAAGTTGCCAGTCAATCTTCATTACTCTATTTACGGAACTACTATAATAAGTAGCGGGTCCGACAAGACGGTAAAAATATGGATTCAGTTCTTTCTTTTCATACTCCTTGCTATTGACAATATTCCTTTTCAAGAGCAAAAGAGAATCTGAATATGCACTGACAATCCCCCTGTTGTAATCTGATGGCTCCTGAGCACAAACCGTACCAAAAAAATTTGACGATAGTATAAATCCAAATATAATCTTTTTTATCATATTTCACAAGTTTCTGCAAATTTACATTTAATATTATCAAAACAAAAGAAAAAAGAGAAATTAAATGCTATTGCAATATGATTTGTCATTCAGAAAAAGCTGTCGGATGAATCTTACTCAACAGATACTCTGAATTTACAAAAAAAAGAATATGGAATAACGGTGCACGAATACAACACTAAAGCCTGTATCAAACAAAACAAGCCCATTATTACATTTCATCGGGACACTCTGAACAGTTACAGGTAATCCGCAACTGTTCAGAGTGTCCTCATATAGTATTGTTACACAAAATCATTCAAAATAAGCTCTGAATTTAGAGAATATCTTACTCCTCACACTTTCTGCCGGAATGAAATTCTCACTTTTCTCCATCTTTTTCATAGCCTCTTTTTCATCCTTGCTGAGGGTTTCAGGTATATAGACACTGATATTTATCACTTCATCACCTTTCTGTCCACGGTTATACCCCTGCACTTCAGGCACACCTTTCCCCTTCATACGCAAAACTGTACCCGGCTGTGTTCCCGGCTCAATATTTATTTTTGCCTTTCCATCTACAGTAGGAACCTCTACCGTGCAACCAAGCGTAGCCATTGGGACAGACAGCAACAAATTGTAAACCAAATCATTACCATCTCTAAGCAATTCCTCATGAGGTTTTTCTTTTATTATTATCTGAAGATCTCCATTAACACCATTATGACGTCCTGCTCCTCCTTTTCCTTCAAGGGTTAGCACCATGCCTTCAGATAGTCCGGCAGGGAAATTAACTTCAACAATACTCTCTCCTTGTCTGACACCTTCACCATGACACTCATGGCATTTATTCTTTATGACAGTACCTTCGCCACGACATTCCGGACAAGCACTTTGACTCTGCATCATACCGAAGATACTCTGCTGGGTATGTATCACATATCCGGTTCCATGACAAGTAGAACAAGTATCCACTTTACCATCTTCAGAACCACTTCCGTGACAATGACTACATACAACATCATTCTTCAGCTTGAATTTCTTTGTCGTCCCGTTGACAATCTCATTCAAATCAAGCTCGACACGCAAACGCTGGTCTTTACCTTTGAATTTAGGTTTGCGATAGCCTTGTCCCTGACCGCCAAAACCACGTCCAAAACCGCCACCAAATCCACCGCCAAAAATATCACCGAACATCGAGAATATGTCATCCATATTCATACCCTGTCCGCCGCCAAAACCGCCCATACCGTTCACACCTTCCGGTCCGAACTGGTCATACCGCTGACGTTTTTCTGGATCACGAAGCACATCGTAAGCTTCTGCCGCCTCCTTAAATTTATCTTCAGCTTCTTTGTCACCCGGATTTCTGTCAGGATGATATTTGATAGCCATCTTCTTGTAGGCTCTTTTTATCTCATCATCACTTGCAGTTTTTGCCACTCCAAGCACTTCGTAATAGTCTCTCTTTGCCATATCTTCATTTTAAATCATAAAAGGGAGGTACATACAGAGAGCGCAAAGTAAAGGAATTACACACTCCTACACATTTTGCGCAACACACCGTATACATTCCCTGACATATCATAATTCACAATTCATTCTATGAAGATTTTTCAACACAGAGGTTACAAAGAATATAGAAAAACATATACAAAAATTAAAATCAAGTATATAGCATGACTATTCAAAAACATCTGTATCCTTTGTACACTCCGTGTTGAAAAAGTTCATGAATTAAATCGCTCCTTTATACAATCTTGAAACCTTACAACCTTATTACTTCTGTGCCACTACCACTTTTGCATGGCGTATAACTTTATCGTTAAGCATATAACCATTCATAACACAATCAAGCACTTTACCTTTCATTTCATCCGGCTGGCCTGGAACCATAGCAATGGCTTCATGAAAATCTGTATCGAAATTCTTCCCGACAACTTCCATTTTTTCCAATCCTTCATGCTTCAACAATTTCATGAATTTCTCTATGATAAGGCTCACACCCTCCTTCACTGCATCTACATCCTCTGTCTTGTCCATATTTGCTTCAGCACGCTCCATATCATCAAGAATCGGCAATATGGCAGTAATGATTTTTTCACCACCATTCTTTATCAACTCCGCCTTCTCACGCATCACACGCTTACGATAATTGTCAAATTCTGCTACCAAACGAATATATTTGTCGCTCAGTTCAGCTATCTGGATATTGGCTTTTTCAATTTCCGTTTCATCAGATGCTTCTTTATCATCAGACTCTGACACATCGGCAGATTTGTCAGTATTCTCTGCCGCATCGGCAGCATCTGCACCATTATCCAATCCTTTAGTATCTTTATTATTCAAAACTTCTTCTTCCTTATTATTTATATCCATAATATATTTGTTTCTTATTATTTATTCTTTGTTCTATAATATAACAAAAAACATGCCATAATAGCCATCCAATCTCTTTATCTGCCATTATGACAATATAAAGACCAAACAGACCGTGTTAAGAACAAAAAAAAATATTTTGCGGTTCTACAAACATGACAAGAAGGCTGTCTGAATCTATTTTCACCCCACTGAATTCTATAATCAGCACTGTTGATTATAAAATCAGCACTGCAGTTTTTACAATCAGCAGTGCTGATTATAAAAACGACAACGCTGTTTGAAGAAATTTTCACGCTAAAAATAAGATTTCTCCCCGCTGATTTTTTTAATTCACTGCACAAGATTTTCAAATCAATGCTGCTGATTTGAGAGTTTTACGCACTGTTCCGACTTTTAGGGTACAGTTTCAAAAGGAGTCTGCAACGAAGCACGGACATTGCTATACCCCTGTCCGGGATAAGAAGCCACATAAATACGGGGGAGGAGTCTATAATCCAAGAAACATTAAATATGTTGATGAAACATTTCAGACATCTGAATTTCACAGATATAAAAACTTGTTGAACGTACAAAAACAGCTTTTAAAAATTGCAATTATAACATATAATAAGTATTTTTGTATAAATTCTCAAAAGCAATAGATGTTATAAAAAACGCATGTACACACTTTGTCATTGCTTTACTGTTGCTCCCGGAACTTATAATATTGTACGAAACAAAAAACATAAATAATCAACTCTATGAATGAAATAAATACTTATTCCGATACAGTGTTCAACTTTCCAATAACGGACAAGTCGAATGACATCATAAAAGTCATAGGTGTTGGCGGAGGTGGGGGAAATGCAGTAAAAAACATGTATAGTCAAGGGATAACAAATGTATCATTTGCTATCTGCAACACAGACAGTCAGGCACTGGCAAATACAGATGTTCCAGTCCGTATCCAATTAGGAGAAAAAGGATTAGGAGTCGGAGGAAATCCCGAAAAAGGACGCAAAGCGGCAGAAAAAAGCATTGATGACATCCGAAGGCTTTTTGACGACAATACACAAATGGCATTCATAACAGCAGGAATGGGAGGAGGCACAGGAACAGGAGCATCTCCCATCATTGCTTCTGTAGCGAAAGAAATGGGTATACTGACAGTCGGTGTAGTCACACTACCCTTTGCATTCGAGAAACGCAAGCGTATAAAACAAGCATTGCTGGGCATCGAGGAGCTTAAAAAGAGCGTCGACACATTGTTGGTCATCAATAATGAGCGACTACCTGAAATCTATTCGGACATATCTGTCACTGACGGTTTTTTCAAAGCTGATGAGATTTTGACGGTTGCAACGAAATGTATTGCAGAGATCATTACGATAAAGGGTATAGTAAACCGCGACTTCTGCGATGTCGAGACTGTAATGAAAGACGGAGGAGGAGCGATAATCTCGATGGGAAGAGCACATGGAGAACACAGAATAATGCAAGCCATGTCAAATGCTCTCAATTCACCGCTGATGAGTGATGTGGAGATAGAAAAAGCACAACGATTGTTATATATCATATATACATGCGACAAATCACCTGTACTGATCAGTGAACTGACAGAGATAAACTCATTTATGGACGGTCTTGATGAGGATCTGGAGGTACTATGGGGACTGTATGAAGATAACACATTGGAGAATGATGTGAAAGTAGCTATCATTGCAACTGGATTTGACAAGGCAAAACAAGAGCAAACAGAGGAGAAAGATGAAGAAAAAATAAATGGTCTGTTTGAGCAGTATTACCATAGCGGGCAGACAAACAAAATGGAAAAGGAGAAAAAGTCTGAAGAGAATCACAATCATACACACGCGCAGGAATCTCACAATGAAATCACTTCTGACACAGAACCAACAGAATGTACAGAGGATAAAGCTCAGAACCACTCAGAACCTACATGTGTAGAAGAAGAATCTCATAAAGGCAGAAAAACAAGATGGCTGGATGCCATCGGACATATGCTTTCGACATATATCAATGAATAACTGATATCCAAGCACCAATAAAAAAATACTTACAAAATGGACAATAAATTCGAATCAAAAATACAAGAAGATCTGCACCGATATCTCATTACATTAAAAGCCGTAGACTCACATCTTCCCTCATGTCCTGACGTAGAATGCAAATGGCAAGAAGTCGGACAAGCGTATCTATCTGATGGAATCAGGGAATTCTCCAAATATCCTACAGTATCTCTCGGATGGATGATGTTTATCGGCATGGCAATAGCCAAGTATTGGGATACCGACTGGGAGAAGTATGACAAGATGTCCGGTCTATACGAGGGACTCCGCGATGTGCATGGATATGACTGCATGGACGAACATATTCTGGAAAACATTCTTTGTTTGGATAATGTCCAATGCCAACATATCAGCAATATTGTAGCGGAATGTGCAGCTCGTGTCAACAATGCACTGCATCACGAACATATAGAGCCTGGCACTCCGGAAGCTTTCCATGCATACGTATCATGTTTGCATCAGCTGTATCTCATGGGTATGGCAATGCAACTTCACCACATGGGATATCACATGAGAAAAATGGAGTAAAAAATGACAGAAAAATATGGCATATGAAATGAAACAATGTTGTCATTTCACATGCCATATTTGTTCAACGAAACTTATAGTTCATGTCAAAGCAACTATTAAGCCCAACGTCGGAAGCAGATATGAACAAGCTATCCGACAATGGTTATTATTATCCGCTTATATCGAGTTAACATTGGTGTCCCATTATCTGAAACCTCACAAATAACATGTAGAGTATCACCTATACAAGCATCCTCAGGAATCTTCAAACTCATTTTACTTTTATTAGAATCAATGGAGAATTGTCCTTTATATGTGCCAGCTTCCGAATAACTCCACCAATGAAAAAAAAGTTTGTCACCGTCGGGATCTTCGCTATCTGAAGCGTCAAACTTTATTTTGTCTCCTTTTTGGGCTTCTACGTTCAACAGAGGAGATTTCAGGTGTATTATTGGATGATGATTTGCTGAATCATAGTCTTTTATACACCAGTCGGCTCTGGCAGCAAAATCATTCTGTACATCTACCAGCCACCTCCACAAAGGTTTGAAATAGTTTGTACGCATAGCAATTTGGGTAGAATCCGTATAGTGCTCCATCATCTTAGACCAGCTATTACTGAATCCCCATTGGGCTATCGGATGACTGTGCTCTGGCGAAGGAGGTGGATCCATCCAAACATTGTTTCTGACTTTTACATAACGTCCTCCCCATCCGCCATAACCAGGATTTTCCATATTACGCAGACCATTATCAATGGTATGTAAAAAAGCAGGGGTATCTCCCTCTGCATTAAAGGCACCATTCTTATTAGGATACGCATCACAAAGAGCACCGTGCTCTTTTATAATATGTTCTATCATCCAGTTTCTCTCAAAATAAGATTGAATTTGCAGCGGAAGCACTTTATTCCATATATATGCCATACAATCAAATTGATCGGAAATAATTGTAGGGACGTTAAAATGCTCCCAATTAGGGCGGATATACTGCTGATATGTCTCATCTTGTTCCCATATCAAGAACAAGCGCATTTTTGCCGCCACTTCAGGCATCTTCTGCGGATAATCTTCCTGAATAATTTTCAGTGCTGCAGCCAATGTATTGCATCCTCCCCATGCCTGAATCCAAATCGGACGGGAATCGCTTTCGTCTAAAAGAATGTCTGCAATGAATTGTGCACCTTCTGTCCGCTCGTTGTAATTACCGACTCCATCAATATTTCCAACCCTCCATTTACTCAATAAATGTTCTGGTGACGGATAATGTTTATCATGTACAAGAAGATTATTGTAAACTTCAGCATAATAGCCTATATACTCTTTCACCCAATCAACAGAATGGAAAGCATTCCAGCCTTCCCCTCCTACCCAATGAAACTGCGAACTACTATTTATAATCCCTTCAACATCAAATTCATTGGAAGAAAGTAAGAATCGAACCATAGAGGCTCTATCATCTTCTTCACCATCAGTAGTAACTATTACACGTGTTTTTTCAGGTGTATCAATAACTTTTTGAGCTATACCAAAAGAAATATTGACATACAATATAGCTATAAACAAAAAATGTCTCTTCATTCGCTCTAATTATAAAAAGCACCCTATTTTACATTTTAGTGATGCAAAATAGGGTGCCACCCTTTAAAAGCATTAAAAAGGTCAATGCTTATTGTTACATATTAATACTTGAATTTGTCTGCCTTCACATAAATCTTGTAATCCTTAATACCTCCCGGGACTGTAGATTCCATACGAGGAAGATACTGAAGAGCTGTGACTGTCTGAACTTTGCCAAGATCAATGATGATAGTATGAGGAAAATTCACACCTTTTACTGTAGACCAGAAAGTAGACTCCTGAAGGTCATAAATCTTGTCACCTGCACGATTTCCTGTAACAATATCCTCACTGTCAGCATAATCTATGCGCCACGGTTCACGGCTAAGACGTTCGCCGTTTTCGTCAAGAAGATAAAGTTCAGCTATACAAGCATATTCATTGCCATCGTGAGCATTGAGCGCTTCAAGACAGACATATCTTCCGGTTTGAGGAGCATCAAACTTCACTTCCTGCCAACCATTACCAGAATTGAAAGAACCACTTTTAACAGCCTTCTCTGCTGAAAGGTCAAGATTTTGTCCTTCCTGACGGTGGATTGGAGGTTCAGCATTCAAAAGCTTATCAATTATAGGTTTGTCAAGACCTTCTGCTTTAGCTTCTTTAGGACCTATGACATCAAATACGATTACCTCGTTCTGACCTTTCTTCAACCAACAGCCCGGCACGTAGAGTGTCTGCTGAGGACCAATTTCCCAAATACGTCCGACACCATGTCCATTGACATAGACAAGACCCTTGCCCCATGTCTCAAAGTTGATAAATGTATCACCGACTTTGCTGACATTAAATGTTGCACGATAGAAACCAGGAACCCGCTGTCCTTTGGCATCTGTCACAGAAGTAAGAGGCTCAAAACGCTGGCTCTTGTTAAAATCATATGTATCAGGCAACAAATAGTTCTTCCAGTTTTTCAGACTTGCAGTATAAGCATTTCCGTCTATGTCAATAGTAAGTTCAACATTGCCTTCAATACCCTTAAAGTCTTTGATTGCGCGTCCGAAGTTAATACGTCCCATAGCTTCAACAAGAATGTCAAGTTGTGCACCTTTCTTGCATGAAGGGAGAACTATATCCTTATCTCCATTACGTCGATCAAGCACACCAATGTACTTGCCGTCAATAAAGATCTGAAGATAGTCGTGACCACCAGCTATATGAAGCTTGCTCTGTCCGTTAATTTCGGGAAGAGTTGTACGATAGAGCATTGAGCCCCATCCCTGATCGAACTCTTCCATAGTCTTTACATCACGTGTAACTATCGGTTCCGGAAGATTTTCAAACAAAGGAGCCACTTGAGTAAACTTAAACTCCGGTATTGAAATGATTGGTTTAGAAGCAGGAGCTGCAGGGAGTTTCTTGTCAGCATACTGCTGAAGCATGTCACGCAGTTCTGTAAACTTAGGTGTTACCTGACCATACTCATTGATCGGAGCATCATAATCGTATGATGTGACATCTGGTGCAAATCCCGGGGAGTTTGCGCCTGCCCAATGACCGAAGCTTGTACCTCCATGAGTCATATAAAGCGAGAAAGAGATATTCTTGTCAAGCATTTCCTTAAGACCTGCAACCATATCCTTTGAACTGCGTGTCTCATGCTTGCCACCCCACTTATCAAACCATCCACTCCAAAACTCAGAGCACATAAGAGGTGAATTAGGGCGCAATTCTTTAAGACGACGGAACTGTTCATCAATATTCGCACCTGTACCAAAATTCATGGTCCAAACAAGATCATCAAGACCGTTCTTTGTAAAATTTGAACTCCAGTCGCACTGGAACAATGCAACTTTGTCGAACCCTGATGCACGTACAATGTCACGGATCGCACTTACATATGGCTTATCTTCGCCATACGAACCATACTCATTCTCCACTTGCACCATAATTATAGGACCACCATTCTGAATAGTAAGCGGTGCAAGCTGTTCACCAACTTTCTCCTCAAAGATCTTTACACGTTCCATAAAATACGGATCCTGCTCACGGAGACGGATATCTTTCTTTTTAAGAAGCCACCACGGCAGACCGCCCATTTCCCACTCTGCACAGACATATGGACCCGGACGAACTATGACATACATACCATTCTTCTGAGCAAGACGACAGAAGGCAGCAATATCATTGTTTCCGGTGAAGTCAAACTCACCTTCCTTCTGTTCGTGTATATTCCAAAAAATGTATATACATACAGTATTCATACCTATCGCTTTACACATCTTTATACGATGCTCCCAATATTCTTTCGGTATACGAGGATAGTGTATCTCTGCCGCCTTCACCACAAAAGGCTTACCATTGAGAAGGAAAGAACCTTCTCCTGCTTCAAATGTCCCTTTCTTCTGTGCAGAGACAGGCAAACTAAGCATGAACGCTGCAAGAAAAAAAGAGAAAAGCAATGTCAATTTTGTTCTTTTCATTGATATAAACCGGATGTTTAATAATTTAGTATTCAAATAAATTGATTATATATGCTCAAGGTCATTTTACAGGCATTGCATTAATTCGTTCCTGATGACGTCCACCTTCAAAATCTGTGGAGAAAAATTCATCCATAATTCTACGAGCCATATCATTATCAATGAATCTTCCCGGCATAACAAGTACATTGGCATCATTATGCTGACGAATAAGATGAGCGATCTCAGGAATCCAGCAAAGACCTGCGCGTATACTCTGATGCTTATTAAGAGTCATACTTATACCTTCACCGCTGCCACACATCGCAATACCTGGATAAACTTCTCCCTCTTCAATACCTGTAGCAAGAGCATGACCATAATCAGCATAATTGCAACTGTCTTCAGAATAAGTGCCATAGTCTTTATATTCAATACCTTTCTCTTCAAGATATTGCTTTACAAACTGTTTGAGAGGAAATGCTGCATGATCGCTTGCAATCCCCACTTTTTTAATTTCCATAATCAATTAAAAAAAATAAAAACGGACTACAACCGAAGCGATATATTTCTTCGGTTGCAATCCGCTAATAACATTATATTTTTAGAACATTGACTTTACCTGATTGTAAACATTCTCTGCTGTAAAACCAAGTTTTTCATCAAGGACCTTATAAGGTGCCGAGAAACCAAAGCTTTCAAGTCCGAAAACTTTGCCATTTGCACCGACAAGACCTTCAAGATTTACTGGAAGACCTGCTGTAAGACCAAAAATCTTAGCACCAGCAGGAAGTACACTTTCCTGATATTCCTTTGACTGACTGCGGAAAAGACCTTCTGAAGGACAACTTACAATACGAATCTTTAGGCCATCCTTACGCAGAAGTTCTGCACCAGCAACAAGAGTAGCCACTTCAGAACCACTTGCAACCAAAATAACGTCTGGATTCTCATCTGCACCAGCTACGATATAAGCACCTTTTGCTGCCTGACTATAATCAGTTCCAGCAGGAAGTTTAGTGATATTCTGACGAGAAAGAATAAGAGCTGAAGGTGTATCTGTATTCTCCATCGCAAGCTTCCAGCAAGCAGTTGTTTCATCTGCGTCAGCAGGACGAAGCACAAGCATGGAGTTTTTACCATGATGATTCTTCAGCTTCTCCATCAGACGAATCTGTGCTTCCTGCTCTACCGGTTCATGAGTAGGGCCATCTTCGCCCACACGGAATGCATCATGAGTCCAGATGAACTTTACAGGAAGCTGCATAAGTGCAGCCATACGTACAGCTGGTTTCATATAATCAGAAAAGACAAAGAATGTTCCGCAAGCAGGAATCACACCACCATGAAGGGACATACCAATGCAACAGCAAGCCATTGTAAGCTCAGCTACACCAGCCTGGAAGAATGCTCCAGAAAAATCACCTTTCAGAAAGGCATGAGTCTTCTTCAAGAAACCATCTGTCTTATCTGAATTTGAGAGGTCAGCTGAAGAACAAACCATATTTTCAACCTGTTCAGCAAGTGCACTAAGAACTGTGGCTGAAGCAGAACGTGTAGCATCATTTTCCTTTTGTGCAATACCTGCCCAATCAACAGCAGGAACCTCATTTGCAAACCATTTCTCCAATTCTGCAGCCTTATCTGGATTAGCGTCAGCCCATGCTTTCTCTTCAGCATACTTCTTTGCCATAATGTCCTTAAGCTCTGCAGCACGATTTGCATAAAGTTCTTTAACATCATCAAAAATCTGGAATGGATTTTCCGGATCACCGCCAAGATTTGCAATGGTATTCTTAAAAGCATCACCACCAAGAGGAGCACCATGAGTCTTACAATTACGCTCATATGAAGAACCGTCAGCCTTAACTGCACCTTTACCCATTATACACTTACCAATAATGAGAGTAGGACGCTCTTCTTCTGACTTAGCAGCAGTGATAGCATCACGGATTGCCTGAGCATCATTACCGTTTATCTCAATAACATTCCAGTTCCAAGCCTTATACTTGGCAGCTGTATCTTCTGTCATTACTTCTGCACATTCAGTTGAAAGCTGAATATCATTTGAATCGTAGAACATAATAAGATTGTTCAAACCCAAATGACCAGCTATACGACCGGAACCTTGAGAGATTTCCTCTTCAATACCACCGTCAGAAATATATGCATAAATTTTCTCTTTTGCAAAAATAGGATTGCCGGTCTTGGCAGCAAGAAATTTAGCAGCAATCGCTGCACCAACAGCAAAAGTATGTCCCTGGCCAAGAGGACCGGAAGTATTCTCAATACCACGCTCAATATCAACTTCCGGATGTCCCGGACATACAGATCCCCATTGACGAAGCTGCTGAAGATCTTCAAGTGAGAATTTACCTATCAGACAAAGCTGAGAATAGAGCATTGGAGACATGTGACCAGGATCAAGGAAAAAGCGGTCACGACCAGCCCATGATGGATTCTCCGGATCATACTCCAAAAATTCAGAATACAACACATTTATAAAATCAGCACCACCCATCGCACCACCAGGATGTCCTGATTTTGCTTTTTCTACAGCTGCAGCTGCAAGAATACGTATATTATCCGCTGCGTGATTAAGCACGCTAATTGAATTTGCCATATTATTTATGATTTATAAAAATTGATTTTAATACTTGAATTACTTCTTAAATTTAACAGCAGCTTCCTCTATAGCCAGTCCTGTCTTATAATTTTCAATATAAGTATTAAAGCCTGCTACTTCTTCTGCTGTAGGGGAAACCTCCACACCAACTTCTCCTGCAAAAACAGTTTCTTCCAAGAAATCAGCAAGAGAAAGCTTATTCTCATTGTTTACAAGATAAGAACCAAGCAATGCAATACCCCAGGCACCACCTTCACCTGCTGTTTCCATTACAGAAATAGGCGAATTGATTGCAGCTGCAAGTATTCGCTGACCTACGCCTTTAGTCTTGAATAATCCGCCATGACCGGTGATTCGATCAACTCTCACTTTTTCTTCTTTCAAAAGGATGTCATTACCTATCTTCAATACACCAACTGAAGCATAAAGGTGGGCACGCATAAAGTTAGCAAGATTAAACTTGTCATTTGCTGAACGTACAAACAAAGGTCTTCCCTCAGAAAGTCCTGTTACAGGTTCACCGGAAATATAGTTATAAGAGATTAGTCCGCCGCAGTCAGCATCACCTTTAAGAGCATTGTTATAAAGTTTCCCGTAAACCTCATTCATATCTACAGGTATGCCCAAAAGTTCCTGATACTCTCTAAACAGACTAACCCATGCGTTCAAATCAGAAGTACAGTTATTACAGTGAACCATAGCAACCAAACTTCCATCCGGAGTTGTAACCATGTCTATCATTTCATAAGGCTTGGACAATTCCTTCTCCAACACAATCATTGAAAAAGAAGACGTTCCGGCTGATACATTTCCTGTACGCTGTTTTACAGCATTGGTTGCCACCATACCTGTACCTGCGTCACCTTCAGGAGGACAAACAGGAATACCAGGTTTAAGATGACCGGAAACATCAAGTTTCTTTGCACCTTCTGCAGTAAGGAAACCGGCATTTTCACCAGCAATCAACACCTCAGGAAGAATATCGAGAAGTGTCCAATCAAATCCCTTTGGAGCAATCAGTTTATCAAACTTATCTACCATCTCAGCAGAATAAGTTTTTGTAGTCGCATCTACAGGTATCATACCTGATGCATCACCCACACCAAGTACTTTCTTTCCTGTAATTTGCCAGTGTACAAAACCTGCAAGAGTGGTTAAGAAATCAATGTCTTTTACATGTTCTTCATTATCCAATATAGCCTGATACAAATGAGAAATACTCCATCTCAATGGAATATTATACACAAATAGCTCAGACAGCTCAGCAGCAGCTTTAGCTGTATTAGTATTTCTCCATGTTCTAAAAGGAACAAGAATCTCCTCTTCTTTATTAAAAGCCATATATCCATGCATCATGGCACTAATACCTATGGCTGCCAATATTTCAATCTCCGTATCATACAATTTCTTGACATTGGCACGCAGATCTGCATAGCAATCTTGAAGCCCATACCAAATAGCTTCAACACTATAAGTCCAAAGTCCGTCAACCAGTTGGTTCTCCCATTCGTGACTACCTTGTGCTATCGGTTTATTTTCCTGATCAATCAAAACAGCCTTTATTCTGGTAGAACCGAATTCTATACCCAAAATAGCTTTTCCTGCTTCAATTGTTGATTTTGCATCTGATTTCATTTGAAAGCATCAATTTAATGTTAAGAAAAATTTTAATAAAAGGACGCGAATTTACATAAGATTCGCGTCCTTATTCTTGAATAAAGATTACATTAATGCTTTGTTCAACATGTAATATACCTCATTATTACGAAGCTGCTGCTTAAAGTTTGAAATAGTAGTATCTTTGTTAATATGCACCATTTCAATACCTGCTATTTCCGCATAATCTTCCCAATATTCAGGAGTGATGTCATAAGAGAAACAAGAATGATGAGTACCACCGGCAAGAATCCATGCACCTGCACCTACTTCAAAGTTCGGCATAGGAATCCAAAGTGCAGAAGCAACAGGAAGCTTAGGAAGTGGATTAGACTTGATACATTCAACATCATTTACAATCAAACGGAAACGGTTTCCAAGATCAACAACAGTAGCTGTTACACCAGCACCTTGCTTAGATGTAAAGACAAGACGTGCAGTTTGACTCTTACGGATACCAATGCCAAGGAAATGAACTTCAAGGCGAGGCTTAGCTTCTGCTATAAGTGGGCATACTTCAAGCATGTGTGCCTGTAGTATTGAACTGTTTGCTCCATCAAAGTTAAGTGTGTAGTCTTCAAGGAAAGAACATCCTGTAGGAAGACCTTGAGTCATAAACCAAACGGTACGATACAAAGCTGCAGACTTCCAATCTCCTTCTGCGCCAAAACCGTATCCTTCTGCCATCAAACGCTGTGAAGCAAGACCTGGAATCTGATCGAAACCAACAAACTTAGGATCATTGATGTCTTGAGTTCCGAGATCGTCAAAATTAGTTGTGAAACCTTTTGCACCCTTGGCAGTAAGGATTGAACGAAGTGCAAGCTCAGCCTTAGCAGCATTCCAAACTTTCTGACCAGCCTCTGAATTTTTATCCTCTAATTCTGCATCATGTTCATACTCTTTCAGATAAGTAGCAAAAAGTTCATCAACCTGAGCATTCTCAATCTTCTTATAGTATTCCATAAGTTCTGAAACAGGAGTATAATCGACATGATATCCCATACGCTGCTCAGCTTCAACCTTATCACCATCAGTAACAGCCACATTGTTCATTTGATCTCCAAAGCGAAGAATCAGCATGTCCTGAGAATCAGCCCATGCAGCTGCAACACGTGCCCATACAGCAATTTTCTTCTGAGCCTCTTCATCCTTCCAGTGGCCGACAACAACCTTACGACGTATACGCATACGTGTACAAATATGTCCAAATTCACGGTCACCATGAGCAGACTGATTGAGATTCATAAAATCCATATCCATTGTATCCCATGGTATCTCAGCATTATACTGAGTGTGGAAATGAAGAAGAGGCTTCTTCAACTGCTGCAGACCATGAATCCACATCTTTGCAGGAGAGAATGTATGCATCCATGTAATAATACCAATACATTTCTCATCGTTATTGGCAGCCTTCATCACAGCCTCCACCTCTTTACTTGAGTTTGCTGTACCTTTATATACAACCTTCACAGGAATATTTCCAGATTCATTGAGACCATTCACCATCTCCTTTGAGTGAGCATCTACAGCAACAACTGCATCACCTCCATAAAGTAACTGTGCACCAGTTACCCACCACAATTCATAATTCTCAAAAGCGTTCATCGTTCTTTTTATTTAAGCTATTAGTTATATTTTTATTATTTATCTCATTTCTTCTTTTGTCCATAATATGCATTCGGACCGTGCTTACGCATATAATGTTTCTCTATAAGTAAAGGATTCATCGTTGTATCCGGATTTACCATAAATGAAACAAATGCCATCTTTGCACATTGTTCCATTACTTTTGCATTATATACAGCATTACTTGGACTTGTTCCCCAAGAGAAAGGACCATGATTCTTAACAAGGACACCTGGGGTATGATCCGGATTCATGCCTTCAAAACGTTTTACGATAACATTTCCTGTTTCAAGTTCATACTGTCCTTTAACTTCGTCTTCAGTCATATCATCCGTACATGGGATATCCTTATAAAAATAGTCTGCATGTGTTGTACCAATATTAGGAATATCCTTTCCTGCCTGCGCCCATGCTGTTGCATATGTAGAATGGGTATGTACAACACCTTGTATATTAGGGAATGCCTTATACAAGACAAGATGAGTCGGAGTATCAGATGAAGGATTGAGATCACCTTCTACAACTTTTCCTGTTTCAAGCTCTACAACTACCATGTCTGATGCTTTCATCTCGTCATAACTCACACCACTAGGCTTTATTACAACAAGACCTTTTTCACGATCAATACCAGAAACATTTCCCCATGTAAAAATAACAAGTCCTTGATTTACTAAATCAAGGTTTGCTTTAAACACTTTCTCTTTTAATTCTTCTAACATAATGAATTTTGTTTTTTAACAATACTATCGCCATGAAGCCCACTTCATTTAGACGTAAACTCATATAATGAAGCCCCACGACGAGAATTGCCTTTATCAATCATTTCTGTTTTTACCACATATTTTTTCTCAGCAATGCTTCTTCTGAAATTTCGCTTGTCAATCTGTACACCCATAATAGATTCATGAAGTGCCTGCAACTGACTTAGAGTAAAAAATCTTGGCAACAAGTTACTGCATATCGGTTCATCCAACAAACTTTCACTGATTTTTTTACGCGCCTTATCCACCATCTTGTTATGGTCAAAACACAAATGCGGAACTTTATCTATATCAACCCATTTCGCATCATATTCCTGCGGCATCTTATCGATGCAATTATTCATGTTTATAAGAGCGTAATACACAATAGATATGACTCTCTGCCCTGGATCACGTTCAACTTCTCCAAAAGCTTCAAGCTGTCTCATGTATATATTATGAAGACCTGTGAATTTTGTAAGCACATACTGTGCAGAACTGTCAATGCTTTTGTCTTGTTCTACAAAGCCTCCAATCAATGACCACATACCCATTCCCGGATCATAAGGACGTTTTTGGATAAGAAGCTTTAAGGTTCCTTCAGAGAATCCAAAAATAATACAATCCACAGATACGAGAAACTTTGGATATATGTTGTAATATGGGGTCATTGACTAAAGGCTTTTTATTTATAATCAAAATACATGTATTCCGACAAAAAGCAACTGCTAATTACCAGAAATATACATAGAATGCTACAGTCAGTCCTAAAATAATAATAGAATGAATTACATCCCACTTATTCCAACTTGCACGTGTTGCAGCACGCTGTTCTGGAGTAGAAGTTCCAAATACAAGTCCCTGTATCTTCTCTGCAGAAGGCGCAGGAGTAACCAAACTTACTATCACTACAATGATGCAGCAAACAAGCAACATCCAACCACAGAAGAACAACCAGTTAAGATCATAGAAAATGTATTTGAATACACTGTCTGCAGCGTCTGTATTACTATAATATATCTTGGCACCAAGACGAGTCAATCCTATGATAAGACCAGACAGCAGTCCCCACATACCTCCAAGAGCAGAAGTACGTCTCCAGCATATACCAAGCAAGAAAGCAGCAGCTATACCTGGAGCAAGAACAGACTGTACATCCTGCAAATAATTATACAAAACATCACCAACAGAACGCATAACCGGAATCCAAAGAATACCAAGAAGCACAATCACTACTGTAGCAACCTGTCCTATAGCAACAAGCTTCTTCTCTGAAGTGTTAGGACGGAAACGTTTGTAGAAGTCAATAGTGAACAACATTGCAGAAGAGTTGAACAATGAAGCGAGAGAACTCATAAGTGCAGCAAGAATACCACAAACAATAAGTCCTTTGACACCGGCTGGCAACAATTTAGCTACAAGAGTTGGGAATGCGGCATCTGGTGTTGAAAGCGTAAATACTTCACCGCTGCCAAGAATTACTCCCTTTTGATTCATCGCAAATGCAATCATACCAGGAATAAGGAACAAGAATACAGGAAGAAGCTTCAAATATGCACCAAAAATAGTACCACGGCGAGCTTCTTTCTCATCTTTACCTGAAAGAACACGCTGAACAATAAACTGGTCTGTACACCAATACCAAAAACCGATCACAGCTGAACCAATCAAGGCACCAAGCCAAGGATAATTAGGATCGTTATTAGAACGAATCAGATTAGTCATCGTATCACCATATTCATTTACAGTAACGGCACTACATGTACTAATCATCTCATCCCATCCGCCCAATGACTGCAATCCTAATACAAGGATTATCAACGAACCAAGCAAAAGAATCGGAGTCTGAAGCACAGAAGTATAAAGTACCGATTTCATTCCTCCAAAAATAGTATAGAGAGCTGTTATCACAACAAGACCAATAGCAGCAATCCAGAAGAAATCAATACCCCAAAGAGTATCTATACCAAATACCTGCTGGAAAACCAATCCACCGGCATAAACAGTGACAGCCACTTTTGTCAACACATAGCTTATCAATGAAATGAGTGACAATATTGTACGTGACTGAGGATTATAACGACGCTCCAAAAACTCAGGCATCGTATATACCATACTTCTTGTATAAAAAGGAACAAAAACCCAGCCGAGAATCAAAATCATCCAGCCCTGTATCTCCCAATGCGCCATTGCCATACCGCTTGATGCACCCGCACCGGCAAGTCCGATAAGATGTTCCGAACCAATATTTGAAGCAAAAATAGATGAACCGATAGCAATCCAAGTTGCATCCTTACCTCCCAAGAAATAATCTGCTGAGTCATCTGATTTCTGTCGAACAACCCAAACAATAATTCCGATCAAAGCCACAAAAAAGATGGCAATGACTAGCCAATCTAAAAATTCCATTTGATTTGATAGTATTTAAATGTTAACAATTAATTTATTTCTCCACAGAAAACTTAAATTTACAATAACTGTTGTAAGTCTCACCAGGATTAAGCCAAGCATTAGACTCTTCCCATTGTTTGTTAGGAGAATCTGGATACTTCTGACTTTCAAGGCAAATTGCAGCCTGCTTATTATATGTAATACCATTCTTACCTGTAAGTGTCCCATCAAGGAAATTACCAGTATAAACCTGAATACCAGGTTCATTCGTATATACTTCAAGACAAATACCCGACTTTGGATCTACAAGTTTCACAGCAACTTGCGATGCATCACCTTTGGTATTAAGCACCCAGTTATGATCATATCCACCACGTGCAGACTCAAGTTCAGCTCCCAAATCTTTACCAAAATCAGTGCCTATCACTTTAGGTGAACGGAAATCAAATGTTGTACCTTCAACAGACGTAATATCTCCTGTTGTCATAAAAGTAGTATCGACAGGAGTATAATAATCTGCATTAATCGTCAAAATTTCATCTGTTATGGAATTAGCAGGGTCGCCACTCAAATTAAAATAAGAATGGTTCGTCATATTGAGAACTGTTGTTTTAGTAGTTGTTCCCTCATAATTAATTTCAATAGCATTATCTTCCGTCAAAGAATAAGTAACTTTAGCTGTTACCTCTCCCGGGAAATTATTGTCACCATCAGGTGAAATCATCGTAAGTTCCAATTTTGTGCTATCAGCCTGATTTGCATCGTATACTTGGTACTGCCATCCAGAAGCCCCCCCGTGCAAACAGTGTCCAAAATTATTTTGTGGAAGTTGAATAGTCTCTCCATCCACTGTTATCTTTCCCTGATTAATACGGTTTGCATAACGTCCTATTGCAGCACCAAAGTCAGAAGAGTTATTAGCAGGAAAATAATCCGTAACATTGTCAAAGCCAAGTACAACATCTTTCAGCTCCCCATTTTTATCAGGTACCATAATCGAAACAATACGCCCTCCAAAGTTTGTTATGCAAACTTCCATTCCGTTTGAATTCTTCAAAGTATAAAGAGCGGTAGCTTTTTCACCTTTCACATCATCAACATAGACCGTATCAAAGTCAGCAGGATTCAGCCCTGAGGCTGTCAACTGTGATGTCTGCTCCGGTTTAGGATTACATGCGCAAAGAAAGGCTACTGTTGCAGCCGTTCCTATCAAGACAGATTTAAAATTTTTCATAATTTTAGAGTATAAATTATTTTTGTTTATAAACTTTCCGTAAAGATAGCTCAATATATCTGAATTTATCGTCTGATATATATGTTTTTAAACATAAAGTGTATTTTATACACTCATTCTTGCTGTTTTTTACATTCTTTTTATTATTTCGACAATTAATCAGCCTTTTTCATCATGTAATCTATTCATTCTCCAAGCAATTCTATGCTTAGGTAAGAAATACTTAATGATAACAAACACATTGGCTATAGACACCAGTTCCGCGATTAATCTTACAACCTGCTCATCCATTACAGTCCCAATTCCACTCATATCTCCACCTTCCATCATAAGCGATACAATTCCGAGATACACAGGATCTACCACTAACAGAACTATTGTAAGATAGTAATCAAAAGCATGCATCCACGGTCTATTCACCTTAAGAATTTTGTCAGTCAATAAAAACATCATATAACCCACAACTGTTGTACAAACGGAACCTATCAGCCAGAAAACACATTGTTGCGAGTGTGTCATAGTACCTATATCAACCATTGCTTCATACTGTAACGAGACAAATGACACATGCACAGATGCCCCTACACATAGGGCATACAACATTTTTATGCCTTCATGTATTACAAAGTACAACAGCAATGCCCATATCAATGCCGCCCATTTCCCTAAATTCTGCTGATTCGTATTAGCCATAAGGTAGTGTTTCTATCTAAATGAATCTATTCAATATATTAGTTTATTATTGCAAACATAGCAATTTATTTTCTAATCTCTAAATATATCCACAAAAAACTTTCAGAAACAAATCCATTGGATTTTATTTATATCACTTTGATATCCAAAACACCATCTAAACACTACAAACAAAAATAGACATAATAAAAAAAAGGAAGAGGGGTCGCTCCCCTCCTCCTTTTACCTTTATATAAACCAAAGAACAATCCCAAAAACAAATCCGATTGTCCTTATTTATATAGCCTATATCATCTTAGCAAAGTTTGCGTGCACCGTCACCAATAACCACATCGATAACAACAGGTTCTTTGCCATACTTTTCCTTGAACTTTGATTTTGCAGTCTCAACGAAATTCTTGTAAAGATTATCTTCCACAAGATTGATTGTACAACCGCCAAATCCACCACCCATAATACGTGAACCTGTCACGCCACAATCATGAGCAATATCATTAAGGAAATCAAGTTCTTCACAACTTACCTCATATTCCTTGCTAAGACCATGATGAGTCTCATACATCTTCTGACCCACAGTTTCATAGTCACCTCTTTCAAGAGCATCACAAACAGCAAGTACGCGGTCCTTCTCTCCAAGTACGTATGTTGCACGCATAGCATCAACCTCACTAACTTCTCCACGCACTTCTTCAAGCATATCCCAGTCACAATCACGCAAAGTCTCAACTCCCGAATGTCTCTTTGCAATAGCTGCCACTACATTCTCACAACTCTTACGGCGATCATTATAAGGTGAACCAGCAAGTTCATGTTTAACGCAAGAATTAATAAGAACCAACTTATATCCTTTCGGATTCCACGGGAAATACTCAAATTCTCCACTGCGACAGTCAAGACGCATAAGATTTCCAGCTTTTCCATGCACAGAAGCAAACTGATCCATGATACCACAGTTAAGTCCAAGGTAATTATGCTCTGTTGCCTGGCCAACCTTAGCAAGAGTCATCTTATCAATCTTATTGCCACCAAAGAGATCATTAATCGCATAGGCATAGCAGCTCTCAAGAGCAGCAGATGAAGACATACCTGCACCAAGAGGCACATCACCAGCAAAAGCAGTATCAAATCCTTCTACAGGAACCCCCAGTTTCATCATCTCGCGAGCAACTCCAAAGAGGTAGCGGAAATGGCTTGCACTTGGTCCTTTAGGATCATCCAGACTAAATTCTGCGTAATCCTTCAAGTCAATAGAGTATGCACGAATATTACGAGTTCCATTAGGCTTGATTTCTGCAATCATACCTTGCTGAACTGCACCCGGAAATACAAATCCTCCGTTATAATCAGTATGTTCACCAATAAGATTAATACGGCCAGGAGAAGCATATACAGAACCTGTTGCTCCATCAAAATGTTTGATAAAACGACTTCTTACATCATCAATTGTCAATTTCATAATGATTTAATTTATAAGTTAGTAAATAGTTACACAATAACAATCATCTATCTCTTAAATATTATGGATACGGCAGAAATCAAACAATCCGCCGCATCCATATTATTTTTTATTATTTCAATCCTGTTTTAGATCCAACCCAGCAGAACCATACTACATACAGATAGTAAATAAACATCATGCAGATAGCAATGCCGACACCCAAGCTAGGATTATCTACAACCATACCCATCAACGGAGTTAATGTAGCAGCACCTACTACACCCAGATTGATAATACCAGATGCAGCTTTGGTATGAGGACCAAGCTCCTGAAGACCCAGATTAAATATGAGCGGCCACATTACAGAATGGAACAAGCCTGCCAGCAACATAGCCCAAACAGCAGCCATTCCAGACAAAGCAAATGATATACCTACACATGCAGCACCTCCTATAAGACAAGCTGTAAGAATATAGCGTGGCTGGAACTTGCTAAGTACAGCAGAACCTATAAAACGTCCGACCATCATTCCGCCCCAATAATAAGGAAGGAACTCTGTTGCAGACCCAAGAGAAGGATCAGCCTTGAAATATGCAGGAAGCATTGACGGTACACCGATTTCCAGTCCCATATACATGAAAATACCAAGAGCACCAAGCCACACATGCGGATATTTGAATACACTACTCTTATATTGCTTTACTTTTCCCTCTGCTTCAGCAACCTGTTCACCCTCATTTATATTAGGAAGTTTCAAGAATGCCAATATAACACAAAGCAATACAGTGAACAAACCAAGTCCCAAATAAGGATAAGGAATATCTGCAGGTACCGCATCCTTAGCTTCCTTGCCGGAAAGAATCACATTAAGAATAAAAATAGGTGCCACTGTTGTAGCAACAGAATTGATGGCCTGAGAAAGCGTCATACGAAACGCACCCTTTTCCGGTGCTCCAAGTACCATCACGTAAGGATTAGCAACCAACTGAAGCATCACGATTCCAAGTGCCACAATAAACATACATCCGAGGAACAACCAATAAGTAGTGCTCACATCTCCATCCAGATTGCCATTGATACAAAGGAAATTAATAATAAACCCTACACCAACTACAGCAAGTCCAAGCACAAGTGTCTTTTTGTAGCCAATCTTGCTCATCATTAATCCGAACGGAATAGACAATGCATAAGCTCCATAAAAAGCAGAGTTTACCAATTGCCCCTGTGTGTCATTAAGATTAAAAGCGTTCTTACAGAACTCAATCATTGAATTGTTCATTGTTGTAACGAATCCTATAAGGAAACATACAGCAATGACAATAATAAGTGCGAACGTATAGTTCGGCTGTTGTTTTTGATTCATTTGTTTATGCTATTATTTGTTAATATTTAAGTTACAAATTTATAATCAAGAATTAGACAAACCTTTTCCCAAGTATTCACAAAATCCTATTAAAAAGGATGCGCAAAGGAAATGTCTTTCATAAAATCTCATTACAAGCTATCAATGTTTTGTCTCCATTTTTCTGATTGTAGCAAATGTAAATATCGGAAGAGCAACTAAATCGATCACTCCCAAAAATCTCACAGCTACATTTTGTTGTCCTGAACCTATAAGTTTAATTCCAATCAAGAAAATCGTTGAAACACCTATAACAAACAGACTTATCGCCCATATCTTATTTATAAATTCCATCCTTTCCTTTGTCATAATAACTTCTGTTACAAAATTATTTGAAGAATCACACTTTATAGAGACATAAAAAAACAGACTAAACAGAAGCAGGAACTGTTCCGAACTTGTAAATTGTCTTTTGAGTATATGTTTCTCCCGGATTAAGAACAACTGACGGGAAATACTGACGGTTTGGAGAATCAGGGAAATGCTGAGCCTCGAAGCATATTGCACTTCTACGCGGGAATGTAGATCCATTCTGCCCCGGATAGCCAGTAGCCCAATTGTCAGTATAGACCTGAACTCCCGGTTCTGTCGTATATACTTCCATCGTACGTCCGCTATGAGGTTCTGTTATTCTGGCAGCAAAGCTCAATTCTCCTACTTCCTTCTTGTTCAACACAAAGCAATGATCATATCCGGCACCATTTCTTGTCTGCACATCATCAGCATCAATATCTCTGCCGACAGGTTTAGGTGAAGTAAAATCAAATGGGGTTCCCTTGACTGAATCAATTGTACCAAGAGGGATAGATGTTTCATCAATAGGTATATAGAAATCTGCATTGATTTCACAAATAAGATCATCTATCACAGGAGTAGGATTTGCAATTCCTGCAAGTGAAAAGAAGCCATGATTTGTCATATTGACAACTGTCTTCTTGTCTGTTGTTCCTTTATAATCAATTACAAGCTCATTGTCATCTGTAAAAGAGTATACAACTGTCATATCAAGTGTGCCGGGAAAACCTTCTTCCATATCAGCCGAAACATAATGCAACTTAAGAGTCTGTGCATCAATTTGTTCAGCATCCCATACCCTTGCATGATATCCAGTTGGTCCTCCATGTAAAGCATTGGGTCCGTTATTTATGGCAAGACTGTATTCCACTCCGTCAAGTGTAAACTTACCTTTACATATACGGTTGCCATAACGCCCTATAAGTGTACTGAGGAATGGTTCCGGACTTGCCACAACATCATCGATGTTATCATGCCCCTGAATTACGTTAGCTACATTACCGTTCTTATCCGGCACCATTATAGAAACAAGTGCTCCACCGTAATTTGTAATTCCGACCTCATATCCCTTGCTGTTCTTCAGGATGAAGAGGTCTGTTTTTTTTCCGTCTATTTCTTTCCGGAAATCTTCTGCCTTCAAATTTGACAGATTGCTATTCTGAGAAATACTCATGGCTGTATTATGATTTATGGTTTATAAATACGATTACCAAATCTTATGCAAATAAAATCAATTTTTTCTTGTAAACCGAATATATTCATGATATTTTTTTCAGTTTTACACCATTTATATACTTTTTTGATTCATCCCCGATAATAAATCAGCCACAACAAAACTACTTCCGCCTACAAATATAAAATCGTCAGACGAGGATTCTTTCCTTGCCGCCTGATAAGCTTCCCACACCGTAGGGTAAGAATTTCCATATAAATGATATATTTTTGCCATTTCTTGCATCCTCGTATGCTCCAGCGCACGCTTCACGCTTGCCTGACAAAAATAATACACGGCATTTTTTGGAAGCATTCCAAGCACTCCGTTTATGTCCTTGTCATTAACCATTCCTATCACAATCCTCATTTGGCGGCATGTCTGTGCTCTAAGCTGCTGCACAATGTAAGCGAATCCACCGATATTATGCCCAGTGTCGCAAACTGTCCGAGGATGGTCCGCCACTGTCTGCCAGCGTCCCATCAACCCAGTTATGTCGCACACATGGACAAAACCTTCACGGATATTCCTTTTGGACATATTGAATCCTCTATCCTGCAATACATTCAAGGCACATAATATAGTGTTTGTATTTTTTATCTGACAAAAACCGCCAAGTTGCGTATGCAGCATTCCGTAGTTGCGAGTATAGCAGTCAATTCCTCCATCTTTACAAAAATCATAAGAAACTACCTCCTGATGTTCTTCTGCAAAACAAACGGATGTATGCTCCTCATGCGCCTTGGCAACAAAGACACTGCGGGTCTCTTCCGTAAATTCGCCGACCACCACAGGGACACCATCCTTTATGATTCCTGCCTTCTCGCCGGCAATCTTGGCAAGCGTATTGCCCAAAAACTGCACATGGTCAAAGCTGATGTTGGTAATTATACTGACCTCCGGCATGATAACATTGGTGCAATCAATCCTACCTCCAAGTCCCACTTCTATCACCGCCACGTCCACACCCATATCGGCAAAATACTTGAAAGCAAGCGCCGTGGTCAGTTCAAAGAAAGAGGGGTGCAACGGTTCAAAAAACGCTCTCTCCTGCTCCACGAAATCAACAACGACCTGTTCCGGAATCATCTCGCCGTTCACTCTGATTCTCTCTCTGAAATCTATCAAGTGGGGAGAGGTAAACAGTCCTACCTTATACCCCGCACTTTGAAGCACGGCGGCAATGGTATGTGAGCAAGAACCCTTGCCATTCGTCCCTGCTATATGTATCGTTTTGAAATTCCGGTACGGATGTCCAAAATGTTCATCCAGTACCCATGTAGTTTCAAGCCCAGCTTTATAGGCATCTTTTCCTATGTTCTGGAACAGCGGAGCACTATTAAACAGATATTCTGTGGTTTCTTTATAAGTCATCATTCTACTGCAATTTTCAAGGGAATAGCGGACTACGGCTCTTTTAACACACATCTCTTGCCCTTAATACATGGCAAAACGACAGAAGCGTCAGTCATCGCTCCCCTACATTTGTCTTTGAACATCCAAAATTACAAAAAATAATACAGAAAGAAGATTCCCCCAAACAAAATTTAGTTTCACAAACAGAGTTTACGGATTTCTTCGCCATGTCATACTGCTATGATAACATGAAAAGCCGGATACGACATGGCGAAAAAACACATCTATTATATTGCACAAAAAAACAGAAAGCCACTCATCAGTCCGACTTCTGCACACCTTGAATCCAGCAATAATAATCACCTGCCACGATACGAAGCTTATACTGGCGCTCCGCCCCGCTATTATTGCCATCAACCTTAATCATCACACTCTGTTTATCGCATTTCACATTAAGCCACCTATATGTATATTCAGCCTTACCAGTTGTATGGTGCGAAGCCACACTATTTTGAGGGATAGGGATTATTTCTCCGTCTATCACCACCTCACACAAAGCCCACCCGATGCCGGTCGTGCCCACAGTGAAACATCCTCCAAAAGCTCGAAAATCGACTTGTGTAGCAGACAGTCCTACCACATCACCCCAATCACCATCAGGCATACCATCCACAGTTCCTTTTATCGAATCTTCACACCCATTCTTTTCTATGATAATCTTAAACTTTGTTTGCGGACAAATGTCCTCATTCCTTTCCATCCTCAGTTCCAATTTGTTGTCGGAAGGCTGAACCGTCAATATACCACAAGCTACAGGCGACCACATTCCACTCTGTTGCATGTCTTTTTCCTCCTGCGACAGTATCCTGATTTTATCTCCATATTCTATGCGACTCATATTCCAACCGCTCTGATGCACATCAACAGCAATCGTCCCTCCGCGCCACGGGAAAGACACCTCCTTCACAGACAAGCCAAATAAATCTGCACATCCTCCCTGCACTCCATTAACCAACAGCGTATGCCCCACAACATCCTGCAATACAATTCTGAAATCACGAGTCGAGAACGCTTTATTCGATTCAGCAATAAGCCGCAAAGTATCAGATGTGCAAAGAACCGACAGCCAATCAAATTCATAACATACTGGCAGAATCTGATTCACAACCTCAGAAGCTCTTGCTGTAACTGCATATTTTTCACCGTCCACCATCACATCCGCAAGTACCCAGTCCTTTCCTTCTACACGCACATCAACAGTATCATTCATGTCCGACATCTCAACATCTGCACACGACACTTTGATTCCATCATACACATCCAAATCACGCATCACATCTTCATGGTCATTATCACTACATGACAAACTTAACAAATAGACAAACATCAAATAGACAAACTGTTTCATAAGCTTCTTATTAGTTTTTTATCCATAAAATCATTATACAAATTATCTTACGATATAGACAATGCAGACAAATTTAAATCCGCACATAGCCTCTATGTACCGATTAAACACCCGGTTCAATACCTACTGCAAAATAAGTTTTACCTCCGAAATCATAATAACCATTAGAAAACACATCCCCACTAAAATATCCATTACATAATCCAAACCACCCCCAGTCACAATGCAAAAATTCATTTATTCTTTCCACATTATCTGAACCATAGCAATAACAATATCCATCAACAACCCAAGCGTGTCCACTTTCTCTTTTTGAATCTCGACCACGCATATACACTATACAATCTTGCTCCAAAAAATCAATTATATCATCTATATTATAAGAAACTAAACCATTATGTTTCACATCAAACCCCTGATTTTTAATCAATCTATAGGCAAGAGTGCTAAACGCAGAACTCCCTATAACACTATATTCCATACCCACATCCTTACCTATCCAATAAAGCAATTGAGCAGCATAATCAGCAGCTTCTTCATAAGTATAATTCTTTGTATACCCTCCAATAATTTTCGCTGCAAAAACATTATCGCTACCCGAAGAAGATTCTTTTGCCAATCCTTTTACCATATCTCTCAAATAAAAGGTTATATCATGATATGTAAAACGAGGTTTACTATAAGACATAACTATTCCTGCAGCCACAGCAACACATCCTGCCGGACATCCAGGATGTTCCTTTATGACATATTTATCAAACGGGCTTTCTTGTCCCCATGAAGTTTGTACCAAAGGTTGAGGAGAAACACACCCATCCCACAAACTATTATCATATGTATAAGCCAAATGATTAGAATTTCGCTCAATATACTCACCTATCAAAGATATAAATTCGGTATAGACCATATCATTTGTAGTATAGTCAAAATGTCCCTCATCCGAATAAGCCAAGATAGGCTTCACCCGATTATCAGAAGCAACAATTACAAAACCATCATGCTGACCTCTATTAAAAATATATGCAACAGTATCATTACACATATTATTAGTTCTCGTTTTATTTAACTCACTTACGACATAATCAACAGAAAGATAATCATCCACTGCAGAAGTTCTTGTATTCATTTTTTCAAAAAAAGACGATGCTATATATAAAGCATTATCTATATCTATTTTATGCATAATCTCCATATCATCCCCCTCATTTGTCACAAAATCCAGTTCTGTATCACCAACATAATCTGCATCACAGCCAAAACAAAAGGCATACGCTAAAATCAATAACAAACACTTACCTGTTCTCATAACTTTACATTTTAAGTTTAACATTTCATTTAGCAAATATAACATTTTAACAATAAAAAGCAAAACAATCAACACAAAAATCACAAATAATCTACAAACAAGCAACAACTACGAGCAAACGCGATGAAAAAATTACATATAGATTAGCCGCACCCCACATACATTATTATAAGAAAGCAGGATGTACAAGAATAGTTCTCAATACATCCTGCATAAATTAAGCTATATAAATCTCTAATCCACCTGTCGGAAGGTTATACTATGCCCTGAGCCATCATGGCCTTTGCCACCTTCATGAAGCCGGCAACATTCGCACCTTTCACATAGTTCACATAGCCATCCTCTTCTGTTCCGTACTTCACGCAGTTCTGATGGATGTTCTCCATGATGGCATGCAAACGATTGTCCACTTCCTCAGCAGTCCATGACAGACGCTCCGAATTCTGACTCATTTCAAGGCCCGATACAGACACACCGCCCGCATTGGCTGCTTTGCCTGGAGCATACAGAATCTTTGCATCTTGGAACACACGTATTGCTTCCGGAGTTGAAGGCATGTTAGCACCTTCAGACACAGCTATCACACCGTTTGCCACCAACTGACGTGCATGGTCACCATTGATTTCGTTCTGAGTAGCAGAAGGAAGAGCTATATCAGCCTTTTCACCCCAAGGTTTTGCACCTTCTACATATTTCACACCATATTTCTCTGCATATTCACGGATACGTCCACGGTACAAGTTCTTCAACTCCATGATGTAGTCAAGCTTCTCACGGTCGATTCCGTCCGGATCATATATGTAACCGTCTGAGTCAGACATTGTGAGCACCTTTCCACCAAGCTGGATCACCTTCTCAGCTGTGTACTGAGCCACATTTCCCGAACCGGAAATAAGCACAGACTTTCCTTGCAGATCCATACCCCTGGTCTTGAGCATCTCCATAAGGAAGTATACATTTCCATATCCTGTAGCCTCCGGGCGAATAAGAGAACCGCCAAATTCGAGTCCTTTTCCTGTAAGAACACCGGAGAATTCACGAGTAAGCTTCTTATACATGCCAAACATATAGCCTACTTCACGTCCACCAACACCGATATCACCTGCAGGCACATCCACATCCGGACCTATATGACGGGTAAGTTCAAGCATAAAGGCCTGACAGAAACGCATCACCTCTGCATTGCTCTTTCCACGTGGAGAGAAATCAGATCCTCCCTTACCGCCACCCATAGGGAGAGTTGTGAGTGAATTTTTAAAAGTCTGCTCAAAAGCAAGGAATTTAAGTATTCCAAGATTTACGGAACTATGGAAACGGATGCCACCCTTGTAAGGACCTATCACATTATTATGTTGTACACGATAGCCCATATTAGTTTGTACATTGCCTTTGTCATCTGTCCATGTCACACGGAACTGATACACACGATCAGGAATACAAAGACGTTCTATAAGGTTCACCTTATCAAACTCTGGGTGTTTATTATACTCTTCCTCTATTGTGCTAAGGACTTCTTCTACAGCCTGATGATATTCAGGTTCATTTGGAAAACGACGCTTGAGGTCTTCCAAGACTTTTTTTGCATCCATTAAATCTAATCTCTTTATTAATTAACTAATTTTTTACACCGCTAACATAACGACACAGAAAAAGAGCTACGCAATTCTGTGTTTTGCGCAGCAAAGTTAAGCATTTAATATAAAACAGCAAACAAAACAGCCAAAAATCAATCAAAATGTTCATTTTTATTTGTTTTTGATTACTTTATATTCAAAACAGGAATAAATTCATATACAGAAACAACAGGATTTTCAAATTTAATGCAAATCTTCTAGAAAACGATTTATATCCAACGAAGTTCATCTATCATGCCACATTTCATATTACAACAATTTGCGTCATAACTTTTTCTATTTATTTTTTATATCAGCGGATAAACCAATCAAAGTATCGCAGATAATGGGGGCAACATACAAACCACATTGTTCTATACGAAAAAACGACATGCGAATGGACAGAAACACCCATTAACACATGCCGTAGATTTTTCAAGATTCTTCTCAGAAACAGCTCGTCACTTCTCTTCAATCAGTTTCATATAGGCTTTGACTTCTACATTGGAACGGAATGCCTCCGGTGCCCGGCTATATATTTCATCAATCTGGGGAGTAGTTGTGGCATATCCATAACGGTTATAGGCCCCATAACACAATTCCAAAAACCATGTCACACCCAACACATTGTCATAATTATTTACAATAAAATTTGTCTCCAACTTATCAATAGCTTTCCTGTATTCATTTTCTTGTTGTCCAAGCTGCATAATTATGTCACGATGATCATACCCCTCAAGAATCATACTGCTTTCTTTATGCGGCAATTCTGCAAGCAACATCGTAAGCGAGTCTCTCAACGTAAGAAATTCATACAGCTTATCATTTAGAGGAGTGCCACCTATTTTGATAGAAGAATTAGCAAAACTTACATTGATATCACCACGTTCAAGCACGATAGGTATACAATTAGCATCTCCCATAAAAAGAGATACACATCTGACAGAATCAAGCGCACCACTCATCACAAACTCTCCATGAACCACTTCACAAGAGTCGACAGGCTTCATCACATTATCTTCAAGCTGCTTGATATATGCCATCTTGCCATCGAACATGCACTGCGTAAAAGTACCAGTAATAGAATATTTATCAGCGCATGACACAAAAACGAGCAACGCAAAAAACAAAAGTAGTATTTTCTTCATATATAAATTTTACTGTATGAATATAAAAAAGAATATCGAACAATAGCAAGCAGCCACCATCCGGCATCCTTTATCTTTGCGACAAAAATACAATTATGCAGGAATGCGACAAAACTATTTATAATTTCTTAAACCTTTATTCAAGATATTTTATACTGTTTGCGATACCACAAATCAAGCAGAAGTATTCAAACTACATTTTTCTATATGGAAAGCCAATAAAAACATAATGATTCACCACTTATTAATCAGACGAAACCGACAGAGTCTATTCCCCTATACAATTTATTATAATCGGGCAATCACTGACACAAATTCCAACAGAAATGTCAAGCCGCCGAATACACATCTATTATTTTTTCAAGTACAAGTAAATAATATGAAAATGTCGTTATTCACAATAAATACAGAAATAATCCGCATACTATTTATCTTTCAAAATAAGATATTTTGCCCATCTTGAAATGTTAAAATCAGAATGTAAAAAAATGAGCATATTTTCAACAGATTCTTACTCTAATTAAAATTATCGCATTCTCATAACTTCTCCTGAATCCACCATATTATGCAAAATAATGTTATCAAAACAGACTATTTATTTACATATTTTAATTTTACAAAGGACCAAAATCAGAAAAACAGAACATTGTTTTCAAAGAAGCAGTGCAGTGAAAAAAAATTTTCAGCGCACTGAAAAAATTTTTTCACTGCACTGAAGTTTAAAAAACACCCTTTTCAGGTAGGAAAAGCAAGGTAGCACATATATTTGTTAAAAAATATGTAATCTACTGTTTGGGACAAAAAACAAGACAAAACCAGAAGCAAAAAGACATACACATTGCATTTTAGTCTCAACCAGAGCTAATACACTAAGTATCAACAACTTGCTATTTTACACCAAAGTACTGTTTTCAGGTATGCTATCAGCACTCCGTTAGTAAAAAGTTTATCACATTGGTTTTCAATGCGTTACGGTCATAAAATCAAAATTTACCCTCACCATAAAAAGTGAATAAAAGTTATAAATGTTAATTTTGAATCAGACTTTAAATACCCAAAATAAGAATGTGCAAAGTCCGAACATAAAGTCAAATCAACTTATTATATAACCGTCATAATATTAACCGTAAAAAACAGATACCGCAACAAATATATCTTTATTATCCATCAAATCAAGCACCCCTAAAAATTGCCCCTATAATTTGGTTTCCAATAAACAAAGTGATATATTTGCACAAGTTCTATCAGAAACAGAACTTTACATAATAACAAAAATGACAGTCAAAGAATTATCAAACAAGCTCTTCACTATGCAGTTCACCGCAAGGCGAGCCGTGCTAATCTATGATAATTTGTACAGCAATCATGCTACTACAAATTATATGGTATTAGATTGAATAGTTATGACAAGCCAAACACTTGTCTTTGTTTAGTTCTTTGACATTATTGTATCTATATCTGCCTTCAGGAGGGAAGACAGATTTTTAAGTACCCCGAAAACAGGTTGAATATCAACCTCATAAATGGAAATTCCAATTGTAAGTTTCCTGAAACTCAAAGCAGACAATATGGATGCATCCATATACACCCCCGATAGTCCGACTTTTATTCTCTTTTAAAAAGAAAAACGAGATTATACATTATATCCGAATTGAATAAGCACAACCGATTCGGCAACATCATTTCAAAGAAAACACTCACTAAGCAGTAATTAAAATTCACATCACAAAAAAAATCATTTGTTATTATGGAAAAAATTGTAGTATACCCTAAATGTGACATAGCATCAAAAGTGATAAACACAAAACAAGTCAACCTAACATCATCCGAAACAACAAAATGTTCATTCATGAGCAACAAAACAGAAAAAGATGACTTCGACCGACTTCTTGATGAGTTTATCTCTAATGGAACCAACGAAAACGAGACAGAAAGCACCATAAAGGATTCCAACAAAACAGACAGACAACAGCCTGAATACGACAAATGTCTTGAAGAGAAACAATATATATCAGCAGAAATGCGTCTGGAAAATATGATTGGACTTGCCAAAGTAAAAAGCGACATGGCAGATGCCAGAATCATGGCACTCTTTGTTAAACAACGTAGGATATTATCTCTCGACACCATGTCCGATAACCGACATCACATGCTGTTCCTCGGCAATCCGGGAACAGGCAAGACCACAATAGCCAAACTTGTAGGAGAAATGTACTATAATATGGGCTTGCTATCCTCAGGACATACAATAGAAACCAATCGTTCCGAACTCATTGGCGAATTTATCGGACAGACAGAAAAAAACACCAACGAAGCAATAGAGAGAGCACGAGGAGGTGTACTTTTTATTGATGAAGCATATACTCTCATCAACGGCAGACAGGATTCCAATGACTTCGGAAAAGAAGTGATAAACTCTTTGCTTGCAATCTTATCAGATCCCAACCCGGATATGATAGTTATCCTTGCCGGATATGAAAACCAAATGCAACAATTGCTTACAGCCAATCCCGGATTAAAAGAACGGTTTCCGCTAAAATTCTATTTTGAAGACTACACGAAAGAGGAACTGCTGGAGATAGCTCACAGCATCTGCAAGAGCCGCAACTTCAAACTCACTCCGGATGCAGACAAACGGCTATCAGAGCTGATAGGGAACGCGATCTTACACCGAGATGAATATTTTGGAAATGGCCGATGGGTACACAATCTCATAGAACATGGAGTTATCAAGAGCATGGCTAAACGTGTCATGAACACAAAAGCGACTCAAGACGAGCACAAATTATTCAGTCTGATAGAGGAATGTGATATAATCGAAACAGAACAAAGATTTTTGCAAAACAGCACCATAAAAACAGTCACTCCAATGCGTATCGGATTTACAGCATAAAACCGCAGACAGCTCTCAATGCTGCTTTCATAACATGGAGTTGCTGTAAAAAAGGCGAATCCGAAACTCCAACATTTCAAAAGAGTTTTGCATCTGAGCACCTTTTGAAAAGAAAGACCCCAAATAAAAAATCTCTATTCCTTTTGGAATAGAGATTTAATGAGAGCCTCTTGTCGGATTCGAACCAACGACCCCGAGATTACAAATCACGTGCTCTGGCCAACTGAGCTAAAGAGGCGGGTGGGTAAGCGATCTACATCGCACCGCTACAACCTGCTACCTTTGCTGCGATCAAGCCCTGGAGGATTTACAGGGAGCTGGTCGTGTAGGACTTACCCATGTTTTTAACGGCTGCAAAGGTACAACTATAAATTAAAAGAACAAAAAAATCAGTTCTTTTTTTAGCCCCAAACGCTATTTAATAGGCAACGACCCTGTTTATCGGGATATTTTTCGTAATTTTGCACACAGAAAATTATTGATACATATATGGAAGAATTCATCGTAAACCTTGCAGGTGGCGCACTTGACAACCTAAATTATTTTTGGATTATCTTATTTATGGCTATCGAAAGCTCATTCATCCCTTTTCCTTCAGAAGTAGTAATGATTCCAGCAGCATATATGGCAGCGGAAGAAGGAGAAATGAGTATACCGATGATCATATTATGCGGCACTGTCGGAGCACTTATAGGGGCACTCATAAATTATGCACTCGCCTATTTTCTCGGACGCCCTATTGTATACAAATTCGCCAATAGCAGATTCGGGCATATATGCCTTATTGACCAGGAAAAGGTGGAGAAAGCAGAAGCCTACTTCGACAAGCACGGTGTAATATCAACGCTTATCGGGCGTATGATTCCTGCAATACGACAACTTATTTCCATCCCTGCCGGATTGGCAAAAATGAACATTGGAAAATTCATGATTTATACCTGTCTCGGAGCCGGTGTTTGGAATGCCATATTGGTAGGTATAGGAATTGTCTTCCATACACAAATAGGAAAGGATCAACTTATAAGCACAATTTCACATTACAGCCATATCATAGGCATAGCAGCCATTATACTTGTAATAGGAATTATCGCTTTCCTTGTGTATCAAGGCACAAAAAAGCAAAATTAAGGAAATAAAATCACATAATAAATATGTTTGAAAACTTAAGTGAACGCTTAGAACGTTCGTTCAAGATTCTAAAAGGTGAAGGAAAAATCACCGAAATAAATGTAGCAGAGACTCTCAAGGACGTACGCAAGGCCCTTCTTGAGGCAGACGTCAACTACAAAGTGGCAAAGACTTTTACTGACACAGTAAAGCAAAAAGCTCTCGGACAGAATGTGCTTACTGCTGTAAAGCCAAGCCAGTTGATGGTAAAAATCGTACATGATGAGTTGACAGAACTTATGGGCAGTCAAGCTGTTGAACTCGATCTAAAAGGTCATCCGGCAATAGTATTGATGTCGGGTCTGCAAGGATCGGGTAAGACAACATTCTCAGGAAAGCTCGCTCTTCAACAAAAGACTAAGAAGAACAAAAAGCCATTGCTCGTCGCATGTGATGTCTACCGTCCAGCAGCCATTGAACAGCTGAAAGTCGTAGGAGAAAGTATAGGAGTACCGGTATATAGCGAACCTGAATCAAAGAACCCTGTTGAAATTGCAGAAAATGCCATACGAGAAGCACGAACAAAAGGGTATGATCTCGTAATCGTGGATACAGCTGGTCGTCTGGCTATTGACGAGCAGATGATGCAGGAAATAAGGAATATCAAACAAGCAATTGAGCCTGATGAAACATTGTTCGTTGTAGACTCAATGACTGGTCAGGATGCTGTAAATACTGCTAAAGAATTTAATGAATGTTTGGATTTTGACGGTGTAGTATTAACCAAACTTGACGGAGATACACGTGGAGGTGCTGCGTTATCTATCAGAACAGTAGTCAACAAGCCTATCAAATTCGTTGGTACAGGAGAAAAGATGGAGGCAATAGATGTATTCCATCCTGAACGTATGGCAGACCGAATACTTGGAATGGGCGACATTGTCTCATTTGTTGAACGTGCACAGGCTCAATTTGACGAGAATGAGGCAAAAAAACTGCAAAAGAAGATTGCAAAGAACAAATTTGACTACAATGATTTTCTTGGTCAGATAAACCAAATCAAAAGGATGGGTAATATCAAAGAACTTGCCCAAATGATTCCTGGTATAGGAAAACAGCTTAAAGATATCGATATAGACGACAATGCCTTCAAAAGCGTAGAGGCCATGATCGGTTCTATGACTCCTTATGAACGCGAACATCCGGAATGCATCAACCAAAGCAGGAAAATAAGAATCGCAAAAGGAAGTGGTAATTCTATAGAAGAAGTAAACAGAGTGACCAAACAGTTTGACCAGATGAGAAAAATGATGAAAATGATGTCTGGAAATAAAATGGCTGCAATGGCAAGCAAGATGCAAGGATTGAAGCTTCCCGGAATGCCTAAGATGTAAGAGAACATACACAAGACTGCAAAAAACAGAATCAAAATAAAAAAAAGCACATGTTAATCGACGGAAAAGCAACAGCTGCCACAATCAAGCAGGAAATTGCAAAAGAAGTGGAAAAGATTGTTGCAAATGGCGGTAAACGCCCTCATCTCGCAGCAATTCTTGTTGGACATGACGGAGGCAGTGAAACATATGTAAAGAACAAAGTCATCGCATGTGAGGCTTGTGGATTTAAGTCTACACTTATACGCTACGAAGACAATGTGACAGAAGAAGAACTGCTAAAAAAAGTTCATGAACTTAACAATGATGATGACATTGACGGATTTATTGTACAACTGCCACTCCCAGCACACATTTCAGAACAGAAAGTAATAGAAGCCATCGACTATCGCAAAGATGTAGATGGATTTCATCCTATCAATGTAGGCAGAATGTCCATCGGACTACCATGTTATATTTCCGCAACTCCAAACGGCATTCTCGAACTGCTGAAACGATACAACATCGAAACAAGAGGAAAGAAATGTGTCGTACTCGGACGCAGCAACATAGTGGGCAAACCTATGGCGCAACTGATGATGCAGAAGAACTATCCAGGAGACACAACTGTCACTGTATGCCATAGCCATACAAAAAACATTAAAGAAGAATGCAAACAAGCAGACATTATTATAGCAGCAATCGGTATACCTGATTTTCTCACAGCAGATATGGTAAAAGAAGGGGCTGTAGTAATAGATGTCGGTACAACGAGAGTAAAAGACGAAACGCGAAAGAGCGGTTTCAGACTTAACGGAGATGTAAAATTCGATGAAGTGGCACCTAAATGTTCTTATATAACTCCTGTTCCGGGAGGTGTTGGCCCGATGACAATTTGTTCACTCATGAAGAACACACTGTCTGCCGGCAAAAAAGAATTTTACAAATAAAAACTTCTGAAGCTGTACATCGAGCTCAGTAAGGTCTTCAAATATAGGGTTGTTTTGAAATGGGTTTCCATTCTATTTCAAAAACAACCCTATAATTATTAATACCCTAAAGCATTATTTCATAAGTATCGTAACAAACTCCCCTACCCCCAAAACCTTCTTTCTGAAAAATCAACCCTTCATTAAGGACTGTACCTCCACATTCTGTTGAAATACCAAAATCAAAATATTTTCTGCCAGAATAGATATCAGATATCAATGTATATATGAGTAGATCCAAAGCACCGGATGCTTTTCCTGCTTTACTTGCTGCAATGTATTGTGTGTGCACAACATCACCGAAATCAAAAACAAGAGTGCCTGCAAGCATATTTCCGTCAGAAGAATAAACAGAAAACAATTTTATGTTTTCCGGAAAATAGCCACACAATAGGTTAAGTTCAGAAATACTATGTACTGGATGAACCGAATGACATTCATACAATACACCATCAAGGATATTCCAAAACACCTCCATATCTCCTCCGACAACAAAACGAAGATGCTCTCTGTCAGCTTTCCTCAAGCCACCTTTCCTGGATTCCGTAAACGCAAGAGGAGCAGCAAGAGGTACCGTAGAAGAAATACCTCTGCTTATAAGTTTAGCAGACATCCTAAACAAAACATAAAGATCCTCTTCTGACGGATATTTTGCATATATATGGGGCACCGGCTTATAGACAATACTTTTAGCACAAAAATTATCAGCATAATAATTGGATATCATTCTGAAAGCTTCCATAACCTGACAGGAAGTCATTTTCATCCCCATTACAAGACCTCCATAAGTAAGTCCTTGATGTGAATAGACAATCTGTTCTGCCACACTAAAGTTGGCAGGAAAACACGCTATTATCTTATTTTTTTCTTTGAACACAATGGAACAATCAACAAATCTATCTGAGTGATATTCCATGAAATGACGATCAAATAAAAATGTTCCGTTTTTCGAGTTTGAAACAAATGTATTCCAGTCGTCATACATATTATTAGAATAAGGCATCAGCTCCATTCACCCAATTCTTAAAAATTTCGTAATCATTAATATAGCCTTTAGAATCATATTCCTGCGAAGCTAATACTACACATACTGCATCTGAAGAGAAATTCCGAAGATTACACCATACATTTGGTGCAATATGTATTCCTCTGCACGGAGAATCCATGACAAATGTCTTAGACTCATATCCATTATCAACAAGTATTTCAAAACTACCATTCACGGGAAATATTACTTCTGCACATGTCTTATGAGCATGACCTCCACGTGTCTTCCCTACTCCAACACCATATATCCAAAAGAATCGTTTCACATCAAATGGTAAATGCTTATGTTCTGCAAAACACAAAGTACCTCTATCGTCTACAACCTTCGGAATATCCACAAAGTCACACAAAAAAGGCATATTTAATCCGTTTATCTTATCCATATCAATTTTATTTACTGCAAAGTTAAAACTTTTTCCGCATTTATTTGTCTAATTCAAAAAATAGATATACCTTTGCATCGCAATTGACAGGGAGACCTTCTATAAAACTTGCAAACACAAGTTCAGTGGAGAGAAAACCACAAAGAAGAGCTGTCAAGATTCAGTGAAAATCCGGAAGGATGGGTGAGTGGCTGAAACCAGCAGTTTGCTAAACTGCCGTACGAATTTCGTACCGGGGGTTCGAATCCCCCTCCTTCCGCTTATTTTCTGAATCTTTTTTGTCTATAAAGATATGGCGCCTTCGTCTAGCGGCTAGGACACATGCCTCTCACGCATGGAACACGAGTTCGATTCTCGTAGGCGCTACAAAACAAACAAAAAGAAGAACAATTGATTCACACTCATTAAAGTTCTAAAATGGCGCCTTCGTCTAGCGGCTAGGACACATGCCTCTCACGCATGGAACACGAGTTCGATTCTCGTAGGCGCTACAAAGTAAAAGGGGTTGTCTAACTTTTGTTGTTAGACAACCCCTTTTTCGTATCAAAAATTAAAGAGGGATATTCAGTAAATAAAGGGATCAGTAGATATTTCCGATCGGTTGATATGGAGGACTGCCGCATAATGCTTACCTTTGAGCATGGAAATAATGGATATATTTCGGGTCAGTAGATTTTCTTAATAGTAATATAATAAAAAAGAGACCGTCTAAAACTTGTTAGACAGTCTCTCTAAATTATTTATTAATCTTCTTAGAGAAAAAATTAAGCATTTACCTTAGCCATGTGTGCGATAAGCTCAAGAACTTTGTTAGAGTAACCGATCTCATTGTCATACCAAGACACAACCTTAACGAATGTATCTGTAAGAGCTATACCAGCCTTAGCATCGAAAATAGAAGTGTTAGTGCATCCGAGGAAGTCAGAAGAAACAACAGCGTCTTCTGTGTAGCCGAGGATACCCTTGAGTTCGCCTTCAGAAGCTTCTTTCATAGCAGCGCAGATTTCATCGTACTTAGCTGGCTTAGCGAGGTTAACGGTAAGGTCAACAACAGATACGTCAAGAGTGGGGACACGCATAGACATACCGGTAAGTTTGCCGTTGAGTTCGGGGATAACTTTACCTACAGCCTTAGCAGCACCAGTAGAAGAGGGGATGATGTTGCCAGAAGCAGCACGACCACCACGCCAGTCCTTCATAGAGGGACCGTCAACAGTCTTCTGAGTTGCAGTTGTAGAGTGAACTGTAGTCATAAGACCATCTGTAATACCCCATTTGTCATTGAGAACCTTTGCGATAGGAGCCAAACAGTTAGTAGTACAAGAAGCATTAGAAACGAACTGAGTACCCTTAACATACTTGTCGAAGTTTACACCACAAACGAACATTGGAGTAGCGTCCTTTGATGGAGCAGACATAACAACATACTTAGCACCAGCTTCGATGTGAGCCTGTGCTTTCTCCTGAGTAAGGAAAAGACCTGTAGACTCAACAACATATTCTGCACCAATTTCATTCCACTTCAAATCAGCAGGATTGCGTTCTGCTGTTACACGGATAGACTTACCGTTAACAATAAGCTTTGAGTTCTCAACATCAGCCTCGATAGTACCCTCAAACTGACCATGCATTGTATCATACTTAAGCATATATGCAAGGTAATCAACAGGACAAAGGTCATTAATACCTACGATTTCAATGTCAGAACGAGTCTGAGCTGCACGGAAAACAAAACGACCGATACGGCCGAATCCGTTAATACCAACTTTAATTGCCATTTTCTTTTTCTTTTTTATTAAAAGGTTGAAAAATATTGTTGTTAATCTCTATTTCTATAAGCCAATCATATACTTATCTCCCACTACAAATAAACTGATGCGGATAGACAGTACAAAATTCATCCGCAATTACAATGATGTGCTGTTGAACATGCAGCCACCAACAACAATCCCATAACAAACATTATCATTGATAATATGCGTATCTTCATTGTTTTATTATTTTTTACACGCACAAAGTTACAAATAAATATTTTAACTTTGCAAGTGAAACAAGAATATATTTAATTTAAGATAAAAATATGGGAAAATTTATTGAAGATTTCAAAGCTTTTGCTCTTAAAGGCAATGTGGTAGATATGGCTGTCGGTGTTATTATCGGTGGAGCATTCGGAAAAATAGTTACATCGGCAGTAAATGATATTATCATGCCCCCTTTAGGACTTCTTATTGGAGGAGTAAACTTTTCAGATCTAAAAATTACATTAAAAAGCGCAGTACAAGAAATTAAAGACGAAAGCGGAAATATAATCACGCAGGCCACAGATGCTGTAACATTCAACTACGGAGCATTTCTACAAAATTGCATTGATTTCCTTATCATTGCTTTAGCTATATTTTTTATGATAAAAGGTATAAGCAAATTGGCGGAACTACGCAAAAAGAAAGAAGCAGAAGCCCCTGCAGCTCCACCTGTACCACCAAGTAAAGAAGAGTTACTCCTTACAGAAATACGTGACCTATTAAAAGATAAAAAATAAGCCCCCCAAAAAATAAAAAGCGAAGAAGAAAAGCCGAAAAAGCATTCTTCTTCGCTATAATATCACTCATTTATTCAAACAAAATAAACAAGCGGGAATAACAATAGATATATAATGAAACTTGCCGAGTTTTTTGTATAAAGAGGAAACAGAAGTGTTACATTATAAAATTTATAAATTCTTTTTTTACTCCTATTTCTATTTTACCAACATGCTTTGTTTGCAGCATTCTACCGTCAAGACTAATAAAAGCCTTTCCAACGTTTAACAGCTCTATACAAGAAGCGCGGAAAGGATGAACATTTTTATAATTTAAGAAATGTCCTTTCCCAAGAAGCCAGAAACCTTCAAAAAGTTGCCACCATTTTGGTCTTGTTATCACAGACATATCAAGCAGTCCATTATAAGGAACGGCATTTGGAGTCTGGCCATATCCATGACAATTTCCCACACATATTGACATGACTTCCTGAGAGAAAAATTCCTTCTCTATTATAAATTCAACATTAAAAGCCTTACGTTCGAAAATCTGGGCAACAGCAATAGATACAGTGGAGAGACGTCTGGAGCCAATAAAACGCATAGCCTCATCTGTCAATTGTACAAGACGGGCTCCAAGACCTATATTTACACAATTCAAAAAGAATCTTTTTTGAGGTATATTATCTTCGTCAACAAAAGAGCACACTCCTATATCAATCAGACGTGTCCGACGAACTATAATATTATCAATCAAACGTTTATAATCATCAACTGCCATTCCCCAAAATCTTGCAAAATCATTACCTATTCCATTGGGAATAACAGCAAAAGCAAAATCCTCAGGAAATTCAGAGCAACTAAGTATTCCATTTATAGCATCATTCAGAGTACCGTCACCACCAACAAGTACAATTGTCCTATATCCATTAGCACATAGCATGGCAGCCAAACGCTCCACTGAGCCAAATCCTTCAGACTGTACAAAATCATATTGAACACCACGCGACTCAATATAGGTACGAATCATATCCCATCGCTTATGTGCATTATAAGATCCAGCACGAGGGCTATAAATAATGCCCCATCGCTCCTTGCTTACTACCATATTTCCAACTACGTATTCTATTTTAGCTGATTACACATTAAAAAGTCAGACATTATTTTCAAATGTTTCTATTATAATCATTCCACATATGCTTAACAATATCTAAACGATCATTAATGGACAAAGCGGCATCAATCCAATTAATTTTAATGCCTCTTCGTTCCATACCTCTGAACCATGTCATTTGCCTTTTCGCAAACTGATGGATAGCAATTTCCAATAAGCGGAACATCTCTTCAAAAGAAAGCTTTCCAATAACATATAGAGTCAAATACTTATATTCAAGACCATAATATATTAGATCATCAGGAGTCACTCCGCTTTCAAGAAGGCCTCTCACTTCTTCTATCATCCCCTCATCCAGCCTCTGCTTCAATCTTCTTGTAATCTTCTCACGTCTTAGTTCACGTTCTATATCAAGCCCAACAACAAGACTGCTTATCTTTGGAAAAGTTCTATCTTCAAGTGGTATTTTTTCACAATAATCTTCTATTTCTATAGCTCTTATAGCACGTTGTACAGTGTCAGTATCAGTGGTGTTATGCAACACCTTATAGCTTCTGAGAATTTCCGTAAGTTCTTCAAGAGTCTTTCCTTCAAGCGAAGCACGTAAAGTATGATTCTGAGGAACGGGACTTAAATGATACCCACGAAGCACGCTTTCGATATAAAGTCCTGTTCCGCCACATAACACAGGTATTGCATTTCTATTGCATATATCATTATAGGCATCCAAGAAATCATGCTGATATCTGAATACATTGTATTTTTCTCCAGCATTCGCTATATCTATTAAATGATAAGGCACCTTATTACCTGACACAATATAATCATCCAGGTCCTTTCCTGTACCGATATCCATCGCACGATAGACTTGACGACTATCCGCACTTATTATTTCTCCTCCAATATCAGAAGCCAAATGTGCGGCAAAAGCCGTTTTGCCGCACGCTGTAGGTCCCAGGATGGTGATCATAGATTTCATCATCAAAAGTCCAAAATAGTATCTATTTATATAGACAATTCGTCAAGCACACGAATAAGGTCTTTATTCATGGCCTTGTCACTACGAATTGCATCTGTAAACGGAACATACACCACATTATCATTACGAATCCCAACCATAACATTGCGCTGTCCATCAAGTATTGCATCTACTGCGCCAGCTCCAAGTCTTGAAGCAAGGATACGGTCACGAGCCGACGGAGAACCTCCACGCTGAAGATGCCCCAAAATAGAGACACGCACATCATATTGCGGATATTCTTTCTTCACCCTATCGGCATAAAACATTGCACCACACTTAGGGCTTTCGCTAACAATTACAATACTTGAATTTTTACTTTTACGTATGCCACGACCTATAAAATGTTCCAACTGATCCGCATCTGTACTATCCTCAGGGATAATCGCAGCTTCAGCCCCACTTGCTATCGCGCTGTTTTGGGCAAGAAAACCTGCGTCACGCCCCATCACTTCAACAAAAAATATACGTTCATGGGAATTTGCCGTATCACGTATTTTATCCACACACTCAACTATTGTATTTAAAGTTGTATCATATCCGATTGTCAAATCAGTACCATACAAATCATTGTCAATAGTTCCCGGCAGACCTATACAAGGTACATCAAACTCATCTGCAAAAATACGGGCACCAGTTAAAGAACCGTTACCACCAATAACCACAAGAGCATCAATACCTTCTTTTACCATATTATCATAAGCCTGTTTACGTCCTTCAGGAGTCATAAAAGCCTTAGAACGAGCACTTTTCAATATCGTACCTCCACGGGCTATCACATTGCTTACACTTTCAGTCGTAAATGGAACTATTTCGTCATTCACAAGGCCATCATATCCACGATAGATACCTTTAACTCCAAATCCTCTACAAATAGCGGTACGAGTAACAGCACGAATAGCAGCATTCATACCAGGAGAATCTCCCCCGGATGTTAATATACCTATGCAATTTATTCTTGACATAACAACAGATTTTAATGTGTCAACCAAAACACAAGCATTCCACAAGCCCATGCCACAAAAACACGCCACATGATATGACGAACATACCATATAATACGTATTCTTTCAAGCTGGAGAACAGACTGTCCGGCCAACGAACCAACGAATAACAATGAACCTCCTATTGCACAGCAAAAAGATAGAAGCTGCCAATATGAGCCGTTCAAAACAAACTCAGACGCAGTACCACCTTGCATATCAAAAGAGAACAGATTCATACCTATCATGACAAACGGTACATTATCAACTACACTCGAAATAAGTCCAGTCAACATACCATATATATATACATTGTCAATATTATTTTCCAACCAATTTGCAATAAAGTCTAAGAATCCACATTCTTTCAAAACTCCAACACCGAGAGATATACCAATAAAATAAAGAATTATACGCATACCTATAAATTCTGTATTCCGCAAATAATGCCGTTGTACAAACAATATATTCCCATTACGTTCAAGATTACAGATGCCCTCCACAACCCAAATCAAAGCCAAAACACATAGAGCCCCGAGAAAAGGAGGAAGCTTTGTCACAAAATGCAGCGTAGGAATGGACCACAACCCAACTAATCCTATCACCAATATTAGAATCTTCTGCCAAACAGACAAATAAGAGTCATTGCCATCATACCTATTCAGAATTGAAGAAACTTCAACCTTTCCGACAAGCATGGATGACACAAGCAAATTAAACACACACAAAGTGGAAAAAGCAGGAAGGAAAACTCCGGCAGCAAACGCTGTAGGAGTTATTACACCACGTACCCAAAGCATGAGCGATGTCATATCTCCTATCACAGTAAATGAACCTCCCAAATTTGCTGCAATCATAATTGCACATGCATAAATAACTCTCTGATAATGCGATCGAACCACCTGCCCCATTATTGAAATCATAAGCACCACTGTGGTCAGATTATCTACATTTGCAGAAATAAAAAATGTAAGAATGGAAATCACCCATAGAAATCTCTTACTGCTACGCATACGTAACCATCTGACAAGAGAATCAAAAACACCATTATTGTTCATTACCTCCACTATTGTATTTGTGGCAATAAGAAACAATATAACAGAGCAAGCTTCAGATATATATTTTACAATAATATTATCAGCCACAAACTCTTTTACGGTTTCAGGGGTCGACAATCGACCTCCAAGAAAAGCATCATATTCTTCAGGGTGCATGAGGCGAAGAAAATCACCTCCATGAATCATATACAGAATCCAAACTATAACACCGCAAAACATTGCAACGGCAGCGCGGTTTATGTGATTTACTTGTTCTGTGCTCATCATCAGATATCCAACAAGCAAAACAGCCACTATAATGAAGGTCATTACAATCATATCCGATATAGCCTCTTCCGTTTGTAATAAAATAACAATGCAAATACTGCATCTGAGCGGCAAGCGGGACTCGAACCCGTGACCCTCGGCTTGGGAAGCCGATGCTCTACCAACTGAGCTATTGCCGCATTGCTCCATTGTTTTGGACATGCAAAAGTAATAATTAAATATGAAACAAAAGCTTTTTTACGATGAAAATGGTTCAAAAAACAAACTTTTTTTCCCATAAACATAAATTATACGTATTTTTGCAGCATGATACTTAAAAATCTCACAATAATCAACTATAAAAATATATTAGAGGCAGTTCTTGATTTTTCACCAAAAATCAACTGTTTCATTGGTAGGAACGGTGAAGGGAAAACAAACATTCTTGATTCCATATATTTTCTCTCATTCACAAAAAGTGCATCCTGTTCTATAGATTCACAAAACATTCTTCATGGACAAGAATTTCTCATGCTACAAGGACTTTACGACATCAATGGCATCACGGAAGAGATTTCATGCGGAATGCGCCTACATCAAAAGAAACATTTTAAGCGCAACAAAAAAGACTACAAGCGTTTGTCTGAGCATATAGGTCTTTTGCCACTTATCATGGTATCTCCGAATGACAACGAGCTTATACTTGGCGGAAGCGAAGAAAGAAGACGGTTCATGGATGTTGTCATATCCCAATACAACAAAGACTACATGAATTCCCTCATTAAATACAATCGGGCTTTACAACAACGTAATGCCATGTTAAAAGCTGAAGAAGAACCAAACATTGAGATTTTAGCCACATTTGAAGAAATAATGGCAAAAACAGGCACTACCGTTTATGAATACAGGAAAGCTTTTATTGAAGAGTTCACACCTGTATTTCAAGAATTCTACACACATATATCCGGTGGACACGAAACAGTAGGTCTTACATATACAAGCCATTGCCAACGAGGGATTTTATTGGACATCATCCAAAAAGACCGAATAAAAGACCGTGCTGTAGGATATTCTCTACATGGCATTCATAAAGACGAACTTGAAATGACTCTCGACGGATTTCCAATCAAAAGAGAAGGTTCTCAAGGACAAAATAAAACATATTTGATATCACTAAAATTAGCTCAATTCAAATTCCTCAACAACACAGGCAGCCAAACAACTCCTCTGCTATTGCTTGACGATATATTTGACAAACTGGACGCCAATAGGGTTGAACAAATTGTATCACTCGTTTCCAGCTCTTCATTCGGACAAATCTTCATTACTGATACGAACAGAGAAAATTTGGACAAAATACTTGAACGTTCCAATGGAGAATATAAAATATTCACAGTCTGTAATGGAAATATCAGCAACATTTAATATATCCACATAATCAACAAAATACCATTAATTTACTCAATGAACTATGCGACATAGCAATGCAGAACAGTTAGGTTCTATAATAAGCCAGTTTATAAGGCAAGAGGGATTAGAAACCCCTCTGAACCAATATAGGTTGGTTGAATCATGGAAAGAAGTGATGGGAGAAGGAATTGCTAAATATACAGGAAACATTTTCGTCAAAAATCAAACATTATATGTACAGATAAAATCTTCCGTCTTAAGACAAGATCTGAGCATGACACGTGTAAGTCTGATTAAACGATTAAATGAACATGTAAAAGCACTGGTTATAACAAACATTGTATTCTATTAAAAGAAAAACAGCAAGATCAATAATCTGACCTTACTGTTTTTCTTTTAGAAAATTTATTCACCTCTTTTTGCCGATAGCAAATTACAGAAAGATGCAGGATATGGAGTTTCAAATTTAAGCGATTCTTTTGTTATCGGATGAACAAACTCAAGTCTGAACGCATGAAGACAGATACGTCCAAGAGGGTCTATATCACATCCATATTTCATGTCTCCCACAATAGGATGATGTAAATCCTGCATATGTACACGTATTTGATTTTTTCTTCCAGTCTCCAATTTAAGCTCGACTAATGAAAATCCATTGGCACGCTTCAATGTCTGATAATGTGTAACAGCATATTGTCCTCCATTATCCTTGACACTTGAATATACAACAAACATCCTATTGTCCTTCAGCCATGAAGAAACAGTTCCTGAATTATTTTCCATATCCCCTTGTACAACAGCCACATATCTTCTATCAGTCACAATTTCTCTCCAACTATCGACAAACATCTGCTGTACATCACGACGCTTTGCAAAAAGCAGGAGTCCAGACGTTTCGCGATCAAGTCGGTGTACAGTATGCACACTCATTGTCCGATTCTGCCGTTTCACATATTCATCAAGAATCGTCTTCACTGTCATCTGTTTGGTACCAGGCTGAGCATTTGTAAGAATCCCTTTTTCTTTTTCTACAACAAGAATAAAAGCATCTTCATATATAATTTTTACGAATCGATTATGAAAAGCATGCTTATTTCCCCTTTTACAAATTTGTACCAATTGCCCCTTCGCAAGTGGTGCATTATATTGGGTAACTATACGATGATCCACATAGACCATTTTCTGACTAAGAAATTCCTTCACTTTTGTTCTATTAGCACCAGGAACAACCTTCATCAAAAAAGACATAAGTTCATCTTCCTCCTTTACCACAAAATCCGTATATCGATTGGCAACTTTCTGGTAATAGTATGATTTCCTTTTATTTTCCAAAATATTCTCTCTTTAGCTATTATAAAATGATTTTCTCAAAAACAGAATCATATCCTTTTTTCCAAAAGGACCACATTCTCAACATGTTGGGTATGAGGGAACATGTCTACCGGTTGAACAGCTACAACCTTATACTCCCCATCAAGCAACATCAAGTCACGTGCTTGGGTTGCAGGATTGCAACTTACATAGACAATACGTTTCGGAGCAGCAAACAATATAGTGTCAATAACATCCTGATGCATTCCAGCACGAGGAGGGTCAGTTATAATCACATCTGGACATCCATGTTCTTCTATAAAATCACGGTTCAAAATATCCTTCATGTCACCAGCATAAAACAAAGTATTATCAATTCCGTTTATCCGAGAGTTCACCTTTGCATCTTCAATCGCTTCCGGGACATATTCTATACCTATCACTTTTTTTGCATGACGAGCTACAAAATTGGCTATAGTACCAGTACCAGTATACAAATCATATACAAGTTCATTGCCTGTAAGCCCAGCAAAACTACGTGCCACCTTATACAAGCTATATGCTTGTTCCGTATTCGTCTGATAAAAAGACTTAGGACCCACCTTAAACCTGAGTCCCTCCATTTCCTCATAAATATGGTCTTCTCCCTTGAAAACTACGACTTCCTGATCACCGAACGTATCATTGCATTTATGATTATCTACATACAGCAAAGATGTTATCTCCGGAAATGTGTCAGCTATATGCTGCATCATATCTTCAGCCTGCTTTCGTTCATCCTCATTCTCTATACGGAACTGCACAAGCAACATCAATTCACCAGTATTTGAATTACGTATCATCATACTTCGTAACAGCCCCGTATTGTTTCTCAAATTATAGAATACAAGCCCATTATTGAAAGCATATTCCCTTATATCATTACGTATACGATTGCATATATCGTCCATTAGCCAGCACTTGTTTATATCAAGAATCTTGTCAAATGCTCCTGTGATATGAAATCCTACAGCATTCATCTGTTCATATTTCACATCATCGTTCACCTCTTCCTCTGTAAGCCAACGCTTGTCTGAAAACCCAAATTCAAGTTTATTGCGGTAACATTGGATTTTCTCCGATCCCATAATCGGAGATATCTCCGGAAGTTCCACCTTCCCTATTCGCACAAGGTTGTCCACAACCTGTTGTTGCTTCGCTTTCAGCTGTTCCTCATATTTAAGACACTGCCATTTACATCCACCACAAACACCATAATGTTCACAAAAAGGTGTAGCACGTAGTGGAGATTCTTTATGAACTGCTACAGCAACAGCTTCCATATAGCTGTTTTTTTTTCTCTTCACTTGAAGATCTACCACATCACCAGGTACTACAAACGGAACGAAAACAACTTTATCATCAACTCTTGCCAAAGCTTTTCCTTCTGCAGCCACAGCTGTTATCGTCACATTTTCCAACAATGGAAGTTTTTTCTTCTTTCTCATTTATAAAAATAAATTATAATGAACACATATCAAACTATAGGCAATTTACTTTTCTTCTGTTCCTCTACATCGTGTATAAATGAGGCATAAAGATATGACATCGGCACATAATACATCCATGTAAGCAACAAAGAAAGAAAAGAAGCCAAAAACAAAATCAGGATTGAATATATAGCAAAATTATCCGGCAAATGGACTGAGTCACCAGCAACAAGGCTAAACGAAGCTGAATGTTGCACCATTGAAATTATAATTGCAGGAGAAAGAAGCAAAAGAGAAATCAGCTCCACAATGAAAAACACTATAATAAAAAGTGCTGTCACTTTACCTATTTTCTTCAATCCAAGCACATATCCATGCCATAAGGCACGGAAAAAATTATGTTCACCAAACACAAGGGCAGGCAAAGATATTCCATAAGGCAAACACACCACTACAGCAACAAGCACCCATAGTCCGACAATACAATATTTCACAATATCCATCCCAAGTCCATCCAGTGGAATTGATAAGATAAATCCACTTACAAGAGCTATAATGCTCCCTATAACCACTAAAAGAGCATTATATCCCACAATCTTTATACAAATTCCCCATATTGATTTGTACAAATTCCTCAAAGCCAGATTTTTCATTTCCACATTTTTAGTATGGAGTTTCAGCAGCTGAAATATTAGACTTTGAAAAACGGAATACACAAGAAAAACAGCGATTCCAAGACTTGCAATAATATACATAACACCTTCAGACAGCATCAATGATATATCACATGCAATATAAATAAATGCAGCACAGAAGATAGCAAGCAGAATACTTACAGGAAGAGTTATTTTCATAAACCGGAAAAAATGATCTGTTATAAAACTCACACCGTCAGATATACATTTTCCAACACCTCTATATTTATAGAAAACATTTTTTCCTGATTCATCGGTATTCATTTCTTCACTCACCAAATCGTCACTATTTCTGTCAATTACATCTTGATTTTCCATTGTGTCAATTCTTTTTACATTAACTATTTAGCAAAAGTACAAGAAAAAGGCTATTTTTGCAATTAGAACGTTTTTTTTTACGTTTTATTAATGCAGAACAATCATAAAAACAACATAAAACCGGACATCTGCCCAATATATTGTACGCAGGAACATCAGAAAACAAGAATATATGAACAAAGAACAAACAGTCAGATGGGGATTCATCGGATGTGGAGAAGTCACAGAAAAAAAAAGCGGGCCTGCATTCTCCCTGATTGATGGCTCATCCATTGTAGCGGTCATGAGCCGTGATAAAGAAAAAGCAGAATCGTATGCCAAACGCCATAACATCCCCAAATTCTATACAGATGCTCAGGCTCTTGTGGCAGACCCACAAGTAAATGCCGTATACATCGCAACTCCCCCATCCTCTCATGCCACATTCGCCATCATGGCAATGCGTGCAGGCAAACCGGCATATATAGAAAAACCGTTGGCTGCAAACTATGAAGACTGTGCACGTGTAAACCGCATTTCAGAACTGACTGGCATTCCTTGTTTTGTGGCTTACTACAGGCGCTATCTACCCTATTTCCAAAAAGTTCTTGAACTGACAGAAAACGGAAAGATAGGGAAATTATTATCTGTACAAATTCGGTTTGCAGTTCCTCCCCGTGAACTTGACCATAACAAAAACAATCTCCCCTGGAGACTTCAGCCAGACATTGCAGGCGGTGGAGGATATTTTTACGATCTTGCATCACACCAATTAGATCTTCTTCAATACATGTTTGGCATCATAACAGAAGCCGAAGGTTTTTGCTGCAACATGGCAGGAATTTACAAGGTTGAAGACACATTCAATGCCTGCTTCAAGTTTGACAACGGATTGACAGGCTCAGCATCATGGTGCTTTGTTGCACATCAATCAGCACGCACTGACAAAATTGAGATTATAGGCGAAAAAGGAATGATAAGTTTTGCGGTTTTTGACTATGCCCCTATACAAATCTATACAGAAGAAGGTAAAGAAGAGCTGACCATAGCTAACCCTCAGCATGTACAACTCCCACTTATCAAATCAGTAGTAGAACATTTACAAGGAAAAGCTAAATGCGGATGTGACTCCATCAGTGCAACACCAACCAATTGGGTGATGGATAAAATTCTTGGCAGATTCTGAAGAATGAATATCAACCAAGACTTTTCCGAATTATAAATCTTATCATACTGCAAGATTTACGTTCAAAGACTATTGCTTAAGATTGGAGATACTCCAATAGAAGAAAAGCACAACCGTTTACCACTCCCTTATAAACAGATACAGGAATAGCTGTCCAAATCTGAAGTGACCACAAAAGTTGGACAGCTATCTTTTTAGATACCATCTGCTATTGCTGAAGTTGTGTACTCATACAAGACTTAGGGTCTAATTCTATTTTTAAGCTTCATCTTATTCTAAGAAAGTTTCATCAAACGAGACAGGAAGAAGAGAGCGTGCACTTTCAATACAATAAACTGCATCCGTACCATAAAGCATTATTCCCATATTTCCCCCTCCTCTCTTTTCCGTTTCAATCAACACTTGCCTGCAACTCCCACAAGGTGTAATCGGAACAGCAGTGAAGCCACCAGAACTATCACGCGCTGCAATGCATATCACAGACACACGATTGTCCGGATATCGGGAATTAGCATAAAAAACAGCTGTTCGTTCAGCACATATTCCTGAAGGATAAGCACAATTCTCCTGATTACTTCCAGTTACAATTACACCATTGTCAAGCAATACAGCTGCCCCTACACTAAACTTAGAATATGGACTATAACTTCTGAATGTGGCATCCTTTGCAGCATCTACAAGACGCAATTCTTCATCCGTCAATTCATTTACATCTTTCACACTAACATGTACAGTTATATCAAAATCTTTCATAACCTCGTTTTTTTACATTATTTATGCTCAAAGTTATAGTTATTGTTCATATCTACCATGTTTTTTTCTAAATTTGCAACATTATCATAACGACAGCATCATGCAAATAGGTCAAATGACATGTCAAGATGATAATCTCCAATTGTTCTTAATACACAAAGGAACACAACCAAATATTTATATACATACAAAATGAACCAAAGATACCCATTATCCATCCTTTTGCTCGTCATTGCATATAGTCTGTCGGCACAGGTTCGTAAAAACGAATCCTATCAAAAATACATAGAACAATACAAAGAACTTGCAATAGAACAGATGCGCAAGCACCGCATTCCGGCAAGTATCACTCTTGCACAAGGGATTCTTGAAAGTGGAGCCGGATCCGGTCAACTGGCATTGCGTTCCAACAATCATTTTGGAATAAAGTGTGGAAGCGGATGGACAGGAAAAACAACTCGCCACAACGATGATAGTCCCAAAGAATGTTTCAGGGTATACAAATCTGTCCGAGAAAGCTATGAAGACCATTCCAAATTTCTCCTAAGAGACAGATATAAGCGCCTTTTCTCTCTTCATCCCCTTGACTACAAGGCTTGGGCAAGAGGATTGAAAGCATGTGGATATGCCACCAATCCTTCATATGCAGAACGTCTAATCAGTCTGATAGATACTTACGAGCTCCATCGCTATGATGAAGATGAATATGGAATACCTGCAATTCAAACGTATGAAGATGTATCATTCAGTACACATCAGATAAAGAAGAACAATAATGTCATGTATATTATAGCAAATGAACATGACACATGGGAATCTATTGCAAAAGAAATGTCTGTGTCAAAACGGAAGCTTGTCAAATATAATGAGACAACAGCCTCTATTCCTCTTCTTGCCGGTGATATAATTTATCTGGAAAAGAAACGCAAAAGAGCAGACAGGAAATTCGGAAGAAAATACTGGCATAAAATAAAAGCCGGAGAATCAATGTATTCAATTTCACAAAGCTATGCAATAAATGTTGCAAGTCTTTATAAAATGAATTATAAGGATTCCAGCTATATACCAGTTGCCGGCGACTTGCTGAAAGTAAGATAATCAAATTGGAACTTACACCACTCTCGCTTAAGTTGCACGATACAACCACCCTAATTCAAAAACAATAAAAAGATTAAATCATGAAAAATCTCAAAATCAAAATGCTTACAGCAACTATGGGAACAAGCATCATCTGCTCGTCCTGTATAGGTTCTTTTCCAGTGTTCAACAATGTAGCAGCATGGAACCGCGGAATAAGTAAAGACAAGTTTGTCAATGAACTCGTTTTTATATGTTTACACATCATTCCCGTCTATGAGGTATGTTATCTTGCAGACGGTTTGGTTTTCAACTCTATAGAATTTTGGAGCAACAAGAGTGGTGCAGCAGTAGCCAAAGTTGGTGAAACCAAAAGAATGAAAGGAAGCAACGGAGACGTCTTTGCCATTACACGTACAAAAAAAGGCTATACGATAGTGGATGAAACACGTGGTGAAGAATGCAAACTAATTTTTGACGAAAAGAAAAAAACATGGAACGCAGAACTCGACGGAAAACTTTATGAATTAATGACCATGAATGATGACGGTTCTATCACTTTGAACATGCACAACGGACGTACTTTGACTGTGAATCCAGATATCTATGGAGTGGAACTTGCACAACAAGCTGCAGATGCATGTATACATCCTTTTGACATGTCAGCCAGATAGAGATTTCTATCATTTTTTTCAAAGAAAAAGGGTTTGGATGTATTTTTATCCAAACCCTTTTATTATACCTCTGTTAACTGTCATGAACATTATGTGCTCATTCACTTTCCATACACAAAGCCAATCTCTATTTGGTCTCTATTTCCTCTGTCATATGGATTTCATTCCCGTTTTTGTCTGTAAATTCATATTGAAGAAAACCCAACTTCTGGCTTGGTATCACCTTTATTCCAAAACCATACTTCAGCTGCCATTTTCTATAAATAGATAATATACCTTGAGAAATATAAGCTGCGACATAAGGGTGTACGTAAAGTATAAACTTCTTTATACCAAGATTATTTACAATATAATCAATTTTACTCTCAAGAGTATCTGTAAAAAGATATGAAGATTTTATGGAGCCACGTCCAAAACATGTAGGACAAACCTCTTCCACATTCACATCTATAGCCGGACGTACACGCTGACGTGTAATCTGCATAAGACCGAACTTACTAAGCGGCAATATATTATGCTTTGCCCGGTCATTACGCATAAGTTCGTTCATGCGTTCATAAAGTTTTTGTCTGTGCTCAGCAGTATCCATATCAATAAAGTCGACAACAATTATACCACCCATATCCCTGAGGCGCAATTGTCTGGCAAGCTCCTCTGCAGCTCCCATGTTGACTTCAAAAGCATTCGCTTCCTGCCCTTCGACTCCCCGATAACGATTGCCGCTGTTCACATCCACAACATGCAAAGCTTCCGTATGCTCAATAATAAGATAAGCACCTTTTTTATAACTGACAGTTTTTCCAAAACCAGACTTTATCTGTTTAGTGACAGAAAAATTATCAAAGATCGGAACTTCTCCTTTATACAATTTGACAATACCTGTACGTTCAGGTGCAATAAGCGACACATACCGCTTTACTTCGTTGAAAACATCCGCATTGTTTATGTAAATATTCTCATAAGAAGGGTTAAACAAATCTCGCAGCATTGAAACTGTACGTCCAGTCTCTTCATGCGCCAATACAGGAAGATTAACAGCTTGTTGTACTTTCACAAGACAGTCGTTCCAGTTTTCAAGAAGAATAGACAATTCATTATTTAGCTCCGCTGCCCTTTTGCCTTCTGCCACAGTACGTACTATCACCCCAAAATGTTTGGGCTTAATACTCTGTATAAGCTGTTTCAGACGCGCTCTTTCTTCTTTAGACTTTATCTTCGATGACACCGACACCTTTTCATTGAAAGGTATCAATACCAAAAATCGCCCTGCGAATGAAATTTCTCCTGTAAGACGAGGTCCTTTTGTACTGATCGGTTCTTTTGTTATTTGTACCACAACCTCCTGTCCGAGTTCAAGCACATTCTCAATGCTTCCGTCCTTCGGCAGTTCCGGCTGGTGAGCCGATTTATCCATCGCAGCAAGTTTTTTCCTGTCACTTGCCACCTGTTTTACATATTTCTCTAAAGAGAGGAATTGTGAACCTAAATCTTGGTAGTGTAAGAATGCTTCGCGTTCATGACCGACATCTATAAAACACGCATTCAGTCCGGGCATTATTTTTTTTACCTTTCCAGCGTAAATATTGCCAACAGAATATTTGGAGTCTTGCCCGTCCTTTTGAAACTCCACCAATTTTTGGTCTTCAAGCAAGGCTATAGTAACTTCTTTTGGCTGTACGTCGATAATAAGTTCGCTTGTCATTATACTCTTTTTTTTCCAGATGAGATGAAACATCTCTTCAGGATAGTTCAAAAAATTACAAAAAAAGAACAAACTATAAAGCAGAAAATCTCTTTATGTAGAGTGTGCTCTAAAAGTTTGTTCTTAATTTCTTCGTCTGAGAAAGACGATAGAATGAGAGCTGAAACTCCTGCTTCTGTCAATACTCCTTTTACTTTTTTTTGAGACAACAGGAGCTTTGAAACTTTATTTGCTCTTATGACGATTCTTTCTCAGTCTCTTCTTACGCTTGTGCGTAGAAATCTTGTGTCTTTTCTTTTTCTTACCGTTTGGCATAGTTGTAAAATTTTAGAAAGTTTATAATTTTGTTTATTTGTACTTCTTATTATTTCTGAAGAGAATTGACAAATGTCTTTGCAGGTTTGAATGCAGGAATATTGTGCTCTGGAATAATCAAAGTTGTATTCTTTGAAATATTTCTGGCAGTCTTCTGAGCTCTTTTTTTCACAATGAAGCTTCCGAAACCACGGAGGTAAACGTTCTCTTCATTTGCCAAAGAATTTTTTACTGCATCCATGAATGCTTCAACAGTAGTAAGCACATTTTGTTTGTCAATACCGGTGTTCTTTGAAATCTCGTTTACGATGTCTGCTTTAGTCATTGTACGTTTATGAGTTTTTATTATTAATTTTTTCTGTTTCACAGGATTATGACGACTCCGAATCGTCATTCGGGGTGCAAATATAGTATTTTATTCGCACTCATAAAAATATTTCAAACGTAAAAAATTGAAAAAGGATGTATTAAGTTCTGTTTTTGCTGTGACACCAAACTTTTTCTCTCATAAAGCCTACACAAGTGCCATTTGCTTCATGGAAACAGCTTGAAAATTAATATCCTATAAAAAAGAGGCAAAAAAAGGAACCGATACAATCATCGGTTCCATCCTTTTATTATACAGCTCTTATCGAAAGCCGTAACTCTTTCTCTACAGAAAAAAGCTTCTTATTTCTTGAAGAATCTGTTGAAAAGACCCTGGAAGCCAGCACCATGGCGAGCTTCATCTTTAGCCATTTCATGAACAGTGTCATGAATTGCATCAAGTCCAAGCTGCTTTGCCTTCTTTGCTATCTCCATCTTTCCTGCACATGCACCTTCTTCTGCCATCATGCGCTTCTCAACATTTGTTTTTGTATCCCATACAACTTCACCAAGAAGTTCTGCGAACTTAGCAGCGTGTTCAGCTTCTTCCCAAGCATAACGCTTGAAAGCCTCTGCCACTTCCGGATAACCTTCACGATCTGCCTGACGAGACATTGCAAGGTACATACCAACTTCTGTGCACTCGCCCATGAAGTGGTCTTTCAAACCCTGAAGAACAAATGCGCCATCCTCGTTCTGAGGTATATCATTCGCTACACCAAGAACATGTTCTGTCACAAAATTCAATCCAGCTTTTTCATCTGCAAGTTTAAACTTACTTCCTGGAACACCACACTGTGGGCACTTCTCTGGTGCTGTCTCTCCCTCATGTACATATCCGCACACTGGGCAAATCCATTTCTTTGCCATAAAATCTTTGTTTTTTAGAATTATTAATGTAAACCTTTATCTGCCATCACTAAATATCCGACATCAATCGGTATTATTTTCTTTTTCAATCAATACTCACAATCTTATCTATCAGTCACTTTACATCCGGGCGGAGAGCACATACCGATTTATCTTCACTCGATATACATCCGCTGCATATACCTTTATAGTATAAATGTACTTCCGTCACCATATTTCCATTACAGTCAAATCCGCCAGCGGCCAACCCCGTCAAAGGAACATCTACAATCCGTCCGCATTCCTTACAAAGGAAATGACCATGAGGGGTCGTATCACCATCCACACATACATTCCTGTCATCAATGCCTAATGTACTTACAAGTCCATGATCTGCAAACAACTTCACCACATTATACACAGTTGTACGGGAAAGTGTAGGAATTCCGGAAACAAGCGCCTGATAAATATCATCAACTGTAGGATGTGTACGTTGCGTCATAAGATATTCCAAAATCGCCACACGCGGTTTCGTAACCCCTATACCACAATTTTTCAACTTCTGTTTTACATCCATATTCCAATATCTGACATCATTTACATTGCAAATATATGATTTTTTTTATTGTCCCACAAGAAGAAATCAAAAAAATGTAATTATTACAATTTTTACACAAATTTACAGACCTAAAAGTTCAAAAATGAACTGCATCCCTATAGGCCGTCCCTTTCACCTACACCATTTGCCTTAATCAGACTATCTTTCCAAGCATCATAACGACTGATAACTTGGGCGGGTGAGTTCCCAATCCAACTATACCCGTTTCTGCGTTCGTAACCAATCTCTTCAAGATGTCTGCGCGGAATACCGTCACGATCACAATACATAGGTTTGGCTTCTTCAAGATCATAAAAACGAGCCCACAAGGCTGGCGCATTTTCAGCAGCAACAAGACGGACATCTTTCAACCCGTTGCTGTTGACAAATTTCTCTACTCCCACCCCATAGATTGCATGTTCTTTCAGCCATCCAATAGCAGCCTCCACTGACTCAACTACTTTATATGACGGAGACTCGATATCCATAAGAAGATTAAGAATATCTACAGTCTCCCCATGGGCTGTATAAGAAGGCAGCTCATAGGCGCGCGCTTTTACGGGAAGAAGAGTCACTTCATCATGTTGCTGACACCACACTGTAGCCCTGCCGTTACGGACAATCTGACATTGAAGTATACAATCAATCCCCCTATTATAAGCATCAAGAACCCGATTCTTCATTTCGCAGTCAATTTCTAATGACAGAAAAGGGTATTCGTCATCTGATATACGTTTTAACAAACGCAAAACATTTGTCATTGCACAATCATTAAATGTAATATGTGCAGAATAATGTATTTGTCCGCCAGATGAGGGACGTACCGGATAAAACTGAGGCCATCCTCCGTTAGGATACTGTGCTTCAAGGATATAATCAAGTGCTCTGACAAATGCCTGTCTGTAAAGTTCATTTCTGGTAACATGGTAAATCTTCGCAAGAAATATCATTTCCTGCCATGTAGCACCATTATCTATGGTAGACCCCACTTGTGTCCGTTTGCACTCAGCCATATATGCAACATCAGCTCCCACATGCCACTGCTGATTTTTAGGCCACCCACCATTGGGCATCTGGTATTTCAATACAGAATCGGCAACAGAACGTGCCTCTTCGGAAACAAACCAGTCCTTTTTGTCCATCCGTACAATATCCTTCCATTGCATAGACGACAAGTCTATATTCTGAGCACAAACACTCACAAAGGCACCAATCAAACAAGCAGCAATAATTAATTTACCCACTATACTTCCAATCATCGGTTCATTTTATATTTATACACAATCCTCATAAAACCGTCCAGACATGCCTTGTCTATCTGGGTTGAATAAAAATAAGAAATAAACCGTGCGTTACGGGAAGCATGCCTGAAAAAGAAGTTTCTCGTCCAGTTTTTTTCAAGCCAACGCTGATATTGACCTCCTTTTTGGATAAGTTGTACAAGATACGAACTTTTCTTTTTATACACCCTGCACACTTCATCAGACGACTTGTCACATGCTGACATAATTGATTCAGCAGCATACAACCCACTCTGCATGGCATAATATATACCTTCTCCTGTCAGCGGCTCGACAAAGCCTCCGGCATCACCTACAAAAAGAACCGATTTACATGCCGCTTCCGGCATAACATTTCCAAACGGCAGCATTGCTCCCCGAAGCGGATAGCGGTCTATATTCCGAACTCCAAGAAGATGCATGAAATCAAGCATAACAGCATTGACATCAAATTCCTGTCCTGCTAATTTCACCAGCCCTATACAGACTTTCGCCCCCTTGGAAAATACCCATGCATAACTTCCCGGAACTATATTAAAAAATATATTGACTCCTTCAAAATCAAAATCACAACGGTCTACATTCACTTCAAGACAGAGTGCACTCATCTTCTTACGTACAAAGTCAGTATTCTGTCCACAAGCCAAAAGACGTTCAACCATACTGTTCGCACCATCAGCGGCCACCAAATAGTCATAGCTGACACAACGTCCATCCGAAAGAACCACGCGTTTTCCTTCAAAATCAACATTTCTTACTTCATTCTCTTCATACAACAATCCTCCTATAGATTTATAATGATCTATGAGGCAAGCATCAAAAACCTGACGGTCAACCAACACTATATTATCGTATGGCGTACAGTCCACAAGCTTTTCCATGCCATTCCATAATACAAAACGGTTCTCCCTGCTCATTACCGACTCTTCCATGACATGGCGATACACATCATTGTCCAGCAAACTGCGCAAGCACTCCTGCGACTTCCCTGTAAACAGACCTGCACAGAGTTTCATGCGCGGAAAAGCAGCTTTATCTACGATGCAACAATCTACACCCATTTTCTGCAACGCTATTCCACAACATGCACCGGAAGGACCACCTCCTACAATAAGCACCTTATTTTTTAAGCATCCCGTTTCTGACATTACCATATCCCAACCTTCACTTATCTTTAATTCATTGAAAACTACATACACACCACTTCAACCGATTCGTTGATTTGCTATATTGTTATTCCATAATTAAGTTTCAAAGTATCCATAACAAAAATACTCCGCAGATGTGCTACGTATGGAAATGTACCGAGCTTGTTAAGAATAAACTCTTGATAATGGCGCATACTTGACACACAAATCTTCAGTAAATAATCTCCATCTCCACTGATATTATAACATTCTGTAACCTCTCCCCACTGTGACACCACTGCAGCAAAATCCGAAGCAATCTCGCGGTTTATCTGCTTCATGCTGACATTACAAAAAACTATAAAACCACGATCAAGGCGTCCGGCATCAAGAACGGCAATATACTTTGATATGAACCCCATTCTTTCAAGTCGCTTCTGCCGCTCAAATGTAGGAGTAGTTGAAAGATGTATTTTAAGTGCAAGCTCCTTGGTCGTAAGCCTACAATTTTCCTGCAAAATACGAAGGATACGGATATCCGTCTCATCAAGTTCCTGTATGTTGGTTTCCATTACAATCTTCTCTACTAAAAAATGAAAAAGGGTACTACCCCACCTGCAAGCACGTCCAATACCGAAAAAGAAAACGCATATACCAACAAAGGTGTATACGCAACATTATTTCAATTTATCACATTATTCCTCATATCCAAAACAAAGGAACGTATACTCGCTGTCTGCACTGAAGAAAATCATTGTTCTAATAATCAATACACAGGAAGCGGGAAGTAAAAACAGATAAAACAACAATACACTTCCGGCTTCTCCCTCAAATATTGTCCTGTTCTCACTTCCTGCCTCCCTATCTGCATTGTTACACTCAATTCTTTACAATTGTCTTGACAGCTTCCAGCATTCCCAACTGCTGTATCTTGTCAAGATTTTCTTTCACAAGAGCCGTAAGTCCAGGAATTTCATTCAGATTCTCATGCCATATATTCTCTGCAGCAAGTACACCTTCTGCCACCTTCTGAGTATCACCGGTAGCCCAAAGGTCACTCAGCAACTGCATAATCTCAGGAGCATCATTAGGAACAATCTCCGCACCGTCAGCACGCTTTCCTCCCTTATAATATGTAATAATGGCAGCAAGTCCGAATACAAGCCCCTGAGGCAGTCTGCCCTTACGTTCCAAATAGGTCTTGACACCAGGCAGATCACGCGTCTCATATTTAGGGAAGGAATTGAGCATTATGCTCGTCACCTGATGATCTACATACGGATTGTTGAAACGTTCGATCACATCTGCAGCAAACTTGCGAAGCTCATCCATAGGCAGATTAAGAGTTTCCATAAGCTCTTCAAATTGTACCTTATGTATATATTTACCTACCACAGGATGATTACATGCATCTCTGACAATATCGATGCCTGAAAGATAAGCCACAGGAGAAAGCACGGTATGAGGACCATTGAGCAGGGTCACCTTGCGTTCGTGATACGGCTTCTCCGAAGGCGCAATAAGGACATTAAGACCGGCTTTTTCGGCTGGAAACTCTTTCTTCAATGCTGCAATCGACATATTTTCCGGCTTCTCTATTACCCATAGATGGAATATCTCACCTTGTACTACAAGATTGTCGGCATAACACACCTTTTTCTGAATCTGCGCAATCTCCTTACGCGGGAATCCTGGAACAATACGGTCGACAAGAGTAGCACATACATAACAATACTTTGTAAACCAATTCTTGAACTTTTCATACTCATTGCCCATATCCTCTTTCCATAATTCAATGTACTGATAGATACACTCTTTAAGATGATGTCCATTCAGGAAAATAAGTTCACAAGGCATTATTATGAGTCCTTTTGTCTTATCCCCTTTGAAAGTCTGGAAACGACGGAACAACAATTGGGTCAGTTTTCCCGGATATGATGATGCAGGGGCATCAGTAAACTTACAAGACGAATCAAATGTAATGCCGGCTTCTGTTGTATTGCTTATCACAAAACGAATGTCCGGCTGTTCGGCAAGCGACATGAATGCCTGATTCTGAGTATAAGGATTAAGCGCACGACTGATACAGTCAATACGTGTCAGGGTGTTTACCGCCTCACCATTAAGACGACCTTGCAGATTCACATGGTACAAGCCATCCTGTCCGTTCAACCAATCAACCATGCCTTTCTCTATAGGTTGTACAACGACTACGCTCGAATTGAAATCCGTACGCTGGTTCATATTGTATATGATCCAGTCTACGAAACAACGAAGGAAGTTACCTTCTCCAAACTGAATGATTCTCTCGGGTGCACAGCTCTTTGGGGCTGTACGTTTGTTCAATGCTTTCACAGTTCTGTATTTTTGTTAGAAATTATGTTACTTATATTTAACCTTAAGCTTGTAGGGGATTTGCTAATGGAAACAAGGATGTTTCTTACAACCCTGTCCGCCAATTTAGTTTTTATTGTTCTCTTCCTTCACTCGCCTAAATGCAAAAGTAACATTAAAATCAGAGAAGCAGAAATAAAACATATATTTTTTCATTTGAAAAAGCATTTTAATTCTATCAGCTAATCTTATATCTCAAACTTGCAGAAAACCGCTTATGCCATACTTGTCATATCCGGCAAAAGAGTTTGTATTCATCAACAAGCTTTTTCATATATTTACCAACAATACCGGACTTATTCTGCTTGTTTTTCTCTGTTGCAGACTGTGTAGAATATTCTTGAAAAACATCGGCTGACATATAAGAAATATACGAACTCACAAATACATTGAAAAGATTCTGGTACAACTAAAAACCGCCATACACGAAATTAACATTTGCAACACTTATTTACATTTTCACAATAAGGCAGAATGCCCAAATACAAAGCTAAAACACTGAATATCAACTAAATAAATTTTCAGATAAAGAATAACCGATTACACATCAAAAAGTATCAGGTTATCACAAAGCAACAAATACTTGATTACCAATATATTATATACATACACAGTCTAAAAATACTATATTCTTCCTCTCAGATAGATTCTTGTCTTGTTTATTGGCACAAATAGCAAATTACATATTTATTAACATCTTATTCTACAACAGTGTTTTTACCCTTTAAAAACACCGTTTTTTAAACTTCAGCGCACTGAAAAAATTTTT